>Ga0082212_10006286_pt1 | contig 16011 bp, 14 predicted proteins | sample TergutNt197P3_FD_71548 | JGI IMG/M metagenome (GOLD analysis project Ga0082212, IMG submission 71548) | Neocapritermes taracua P3 segment gut microbial communities from Petit-Saut dam, French Guiana - Nt197 P3 | ecosystem: Host-associated > Arthropoda: Insects > Digestive system > Gut ... | reverse complement strand
ATATGATGAGATTATGTACTTTTTGACATGATGGGCAAGAGTTTTTTTTTATTTCTCTCTTCTCTGTGATGTCCATACTGGTTCTAAGGCCCACTACACCTTCTACCCAATGGGTGACTAAGACTCTTTCCCAGTGGGTAAGACAGTTTGGATGTGAATTTGTGCATTAGCCACAACCTAATGCTAAGTTTGGACCCTCCATTATGCACTCCTGCCATTGTACTGAGAGGTGCAACTGCATCACACATTCCTTTGCGTCAGTAGCTACATATGTAACAATTACTGTTGTAGTCTACATGGCCATTGAAGGGCTAAGGGATGGAGTTTTGCCTCCAGATCCCCATGTATTAAAGGCATAGTGCTTAATCCAATACAGGGGGCACTTTGTATACTTTTAAATATTTTTACCTTTTTATATGTTAATATATATATATATATAGCGAAATATGTCAACGGTTGTTAATAATCCTGATTCTCTTAACAAGGTACTGATAAGCGTCTTTATCTTCATAATTATAAAATTTTAAAGCTGTAAAGTTAATAAAAAACATTATAACCACAGAGGTTTTGGCTTTGCTTTTTTACTTTTTCAGTCTTTTGGGGGCCTTGCTTTTTTGCATTATTGAAATAATTGATTATATTTGCCGCTGATATTCAATAGTAAAACAATAAATAGAATAATAAGGCTACTAAATTATACAACAACCATGAAAACTACATCCCGACGTCGATTTCTTACATCCGCCGCAACTGGCGTGATAGCCGCTAACTTACCTTTTACATCCTGCACATCCGGCAGCAAAAAGTCGTTTTCGGACGGGGAACTGAAAGCCCGTTACGACAAGCTTGACCAGGCGCTTCGGCAGCCGGTTTTTAAGAAAAATCTTTTCCCCAACCCGGTTATTATCGAAACAGTTGAATTGCTGACATTTGACAATGTATATATTTGTCGTGTCCGTTCCAGAGACGGGGCGGAAGGTATTTCGGTAGCTCATCCCACCATGCCCATGCTGGTTCCAATTTTTCTAAGGACAACCCAATCGTTTTTTATCGGGCAGGATGCAAGGGAGTTAGACCTGATACTGGAAAAATTTTACCTGTACAATTCCAATTATCGATTAAACGGTCTGGCCATCGGTGTCCCTCTGGCTACCATTGAGTTTGCCGTATTGGATATGATGGGTAAAATCGCCAATAAATCGGCGGCACAGTTAATTGGAGAAATACATAATCCTGAAGTTGGCGTTTACGTAGCAACCGAATATAGAGGACTGCCGCTGGAAGAACATTTCGAGCGCGTCAGGCAGGAGGTATCGGAATTTGACGTCGATGCACTGAAAATCAGGGTGGGATATATGATAGGTTCAAAAGACCTGTATTACGGCGGCGTACCGGGTAAAGCCGAAAAACTGATTCCGATGATACGGGAACACTATGGCGATCAATGGTCACTATATGCTGACGCCAACGGTTATTACGATGTGGATGAAGCAATTAGAATTGGCCGGATACTGGAAGAATACAGCTACGGATTTTTCGAGGAACCTGTCATGTATTTTCATTTTGAGGACATTAAAAAGGTTGCCGACGCACTTACCATCCCTGTTTCGAATGGCGAACAGGACCAGAATTTATATAACTTCAGATGGCTGTTAGCCAATGACGGATTGGACATTGTCGAGCCTGACACCTACTATACCGGCGGATTTATACGCTCCATGCGCGTAGCGCTGATGGCAAAGGCGATGGGAAAACGCTGTGTCACACACATGTCGGAAGGGGGATTGGGATTTCTTTATAATACACTTTTTGTGTCGGCGCTTCCCAATGCAACTCCGCATACCGAATTCAAAAGTTTCCGGACAAATGTGCCTTACGAATGTCCCACAGCGCCTATGAAAGTAGTAAAAGGGAAGATTACAGCGCCTACCGGGCCCGGTATGGGCGTGACAATAGACCCCGTCTTTATTGAAAAACTGCAACCGGTTCTTAATTAATTAATTGTTAGCAACACCTTTATTTATCAACATATTGAGCGCTTTTTCCAGAATGGTTGTATCGTCCAGTACTACAATTCCACCATTGGGACCCTGTTCAAGATGCAACCCGCAGCTCTTACCTTCTTTAAAATTATATCCACCGAAGTAATTACGGACGGTTTCTACATTGACGCCTAATTCGTTGGCTATGCAATGCATGGAACCGTCCGGCAAACGGTCCTTGATGTCCCGCAGTTCGTTAAATGTCATTGTTTTAGTCATGATCATAATATTTTTTTAAGTTTATACTCTTCTTTTTTTTAAATGAAACGCTCCGAAATATCCAAACTTTTTTCTGATTTTCCAAATATTAATACAAAAACAACTATATGCTTTACAATAGTGTTATATAGCATGTTTTTGTAAATACTATTTAATTCGAATGGCGGGCGCCATGTGATATGCATAAAGTGTGCTGACAATGATGATCAATACTACGGTTATTATTATACCTGACAGGAAAATCGACAGGCCTTCATTTGGGTATTTCGATGTTGAAAGCGGCATTTCGACAAAAATCTTTTTGTGAATAAATACAAACAGTTGATATACAACCCATCCAAAAAAAAGTCCGGTAAGGATTCCGGGTACGATGTCTGAAATGAAATGTACGCCGAGATAAATACGGCTATAAACGCTTACAGTTGCCCATAAAAACAGTAAAATGGTATAATATCGGTATTTGAAAATCAATGAAGTCAACATTGCGAAACCGAATCCGTTCGCCGCATGGCTGGAAATGAAACCGTATTTGCCGCCCCGGTAATCAAATACAGTACATACATCATTCATAAAATCAGGATGATGTGTGGGGCGAAACCGGCTAAAAAAAGGTTTACAGAATCCTGAAGCAAACTGGTCAGAAAGGGTTATCACCAATACGATGGCTGCAACGACAAGAAGCGTTTCTTTCCAGCGTTTCCTGTTCATATACAACAGTAATATAAAAAAAGAAATAACTACTGGTATCCAAACGCTAAAACCGGAAAAAAGCCACATGAACTGATCTCCGAACATCGAATGAACGCCATTTAATTTCAGAAATAGCGTTCGTTCATAATCAAGTATATTTTCGAGCATACATTAAATAATTACAATATCTTTTTTGTTGATCCAGCCGATATTTCCGTCTTCAAGCATAATTTCATTCCAGTCGCCCACCGAATTACGAATAAAAACTTTCGTACCTTCATGCAACAGAAACAAATCGGTACCGCTGTTATCCGGTGAACTTTTAATAGTTACAGTAGCCGAAAAAATAATTGCTCCGCGGCGATTCTCAATATTTTTTTTCTGATTGAAGGCAAATACGTTGGCGATAATAACGGTAATAATTAACAGAATGCCCAGATAAAAACCAACTTTTTTCAAATACATCCATTTAGAGAAGAAAAACAGTACGAGACAAGCAATAAACAACAAAAAACCCACGATACCTGTCATGGCCCAATAGTCGACGCTTAACAGGTTTTGCATTGAACGTATCCATTTTTTCAGGAAAAATTCCTGAAGCGGTTCTATTTTGTCGACCGTCTGCAACCGTGCCATTTCGAGGTTGAAACGGATATCGCTGTCGCCGGGCTTCATCAGGATTGCGCGTTCATAGTTCAGGATGGCATGTGCTATTTTCCCGGATTTGTAATAAGAATTGCCAAGATTATAATACAGTTCGGCAGATGCGCCATAATTTGTCAGTAATGATTCATACAGTTCGATCGCCTGGTCGTAATGTTCGGCTGCATAAGCTGTTTCAGCATTCCTGATATCCGTATCCTGCGCCTGTATCCTGATACTGATAATGCCGGATAAGATTACTCCGGCAATGATTATTCGATTGATTGATTGCATGGCTTATATCCTATTTTTTGATTGTATTTTCCATTTTATTGATTGCATCAATCGTTTCGCCGAATAATTTGTCCATGGCGCCCTGCGTTTTGTCTGGTGCATATCGGGCATATTCGCATGAGTGAATGATAGCTAAAAATTCGTCCGACAGGGATTCATCCACACCGGCTTTTGTCAGTTCCATTGCGATATTATCTTTTGTGAGCGATGATTGGGGAATACTCAGTTTATCACTCATATAACCCCATAAGGCATGTAACACTTCTTCATAAAATGCTTCTTCCTTATTATCATGGAGAAGTTTTTCCGCATTTTTCAACCGTTTGACAGCCGTTTTGTTCGCTTTTTTTGTACGGACAAGCGCTAAATTGGAATTTTCCCTTACCTGTTTCCGATAAATAATGAAGAAGGCGACAAACAGGATCGTAAGCATCAGGTAAGTCATTACATACAGAAACGATCCGAAGAATATGTCCTTAGGCAACTGAAAGTTTATTTTTTGTGTTTTCAGATAGCGAATATCCTTACCCAGAAACCGGACGTTTTCGCGGTTCGTAAAATTAGTTACCACTGGTCCGCCATCAGCGCTACTCTCTTCTCTTGCTACATGCAGATGAAATGATTCCGTTGCCTGTGTTTTATATGTGCCGGATTGCGGATCGAAATACGAAAAAACGATGGGTGGTATTTCAAAATCGCCTGCATAACGGGGAATCGCCATATATTCAATAGTTTTGGAACCGCTGGCTCCGGCAGTCGTCACCCTGACATTGTTTTCCTGTTTGGGATCATAAATTTCAAAGTCGTTCGGAAATTTCACCTCCGGATTTTTTAATACCCGGAAATTGCCATTTCCCCGGATCGTCAGTTTGATTGTAACCGCTTCATTTGCTTTTAATTCCGTTTTATTGATCTCCGAACTCATCGTAAAATTACCCACAGCATTTGAAAAGTTTGCCGGTTTGCCGGTAGGCAACGGTTTGACATCGATGGTAGCAGGTGATGAAGTTATCGTTTCCGATATATTCTGAAAGGTACTGAAAAAGTCGTCGAAGATAGATCGACCTCTTGATTGTGTTGGGACGCGGATTTCAACATTAACTTTTCCGCTGCCTATCTGCAACTGTCCCGAACGCTGCGGATAGAGGATTGATTGCTTCACAATTACTGTTCCGTAATTACGGCCGTTATATTGTTCCATGACAATCGGAAAATCCTTCAATTCGATGTCTTGTGACAGAAACCCTTCAAATTCAGGGAATTTAGGATCAATATTGGTAATACTGTTTAGCGTATAGATTTTAAATGTTACCAAAAAACTTTCCTGTTCATAAACGCTTTGTTTTGTAATAATCATTCGCATGAAAATATCCTGATTGCTTATGCCGTTGGGCGATGATGCTGTTCTGCCTCCATTTTGCTGCTGCGCTCCCCCACCCTGCTGCGTTTGCGTCTGCCCGGCCTGATCTTCCGGTAATACGTTGATATTGAATGTATTTGATTTGTATTCAGAATTACCTATTTGAATAGTAGCCGGATCAACCGTAAACGATCCTTCTTTTTTGGCTACTACCGTAAACGTATAAGTCGTGCTTTGTGTGGCGGTTCGTCTTCCGTTTATTATTTGTGTGCTCGAAGAAACCGATGTTGCAGGGCCAAATATGATGTTAAACATTTCGGAAAACTCCGGAGGTAGCCGCAAATCCCTGCTATTCGATACATTTACTTCGTATGCTATTCTGAATTGTTTGCCAACTTCAACTGCGGGCGGAGCAGAGACTCTGAATGTCACATCCTGCGCTGTCAACCGTACTAAAGGCGCGACAGAACCAATGACTATGAGGTATACAAAAAACTTCTTCATGGGTGATATTTATTAATTACCATTGTTTTTCTCTTCTGCGATTTTGCTGTTGCTGCATCTGCGCTTTCTTCACTTTCTCCTGTGTATCTTTTTCATCCTGCAGGAAAGCGTCCAATATTTGCTGTGCATTGTCACGACTCATCTGTTCGTTTTGCTGCTCTTCCTCCTGGGTCTTCTGTTCTTTATCATCCTGATCCTGTGGCTGATCCTGTTGCTGGTCGTCGTTCTGCTCCTGATCCTGCTCCTGGTCGTCGTTTTGATCCTGATCCTGCTGATCCTGTTGCTGATCCTGTAGCAGTTTCTGGGCTAATGCTAAATTATAGCGCGTTTCTTCGTCAGTTGGATTCAGCCGCAACGATTGTTTGTAGGCTTCGACGCTCTGCTGATATTGCTGGCTTTTCATACCAATATTTCCAACATTGTGAAAAATCTGCGCAAGACGCACGATGTTATCCGGGTTCTCGTGAACAAGCCGTTCGCCCTGTCCGGCAATGAGTTGGTACTGTTCAAGCGCTTCAGGATATTTTTCCTGTTTATAGAGCGCATTACCAAGATTAAACATTCCTTCCACAGAGCGCGGGTTGACATCAATACTTTTCCGGTAAGCGATTTCGGCTTCCGTAAAGTTTTCCTTTTTATACTGCTTGTTTCCGGAACGGACGTTTTGCCGTTCCGCTTTTTGCGCCCCGATCATGCCTGCGTACAACAATAACGTCGCGATGACAAGTCCAATTTTTCTTCTCATAATCATCTTTTTAATCTTAGTTTGAAAACAGTTTTACATTCCTGAACAGCCGGTTCTTTCGTTCAGAAGTAAGAAATTCAACGACAAGCAGCACGAGCGCTATCCATGCTAATGTCGGGAACCGCTCGTCGTATTCAGAATAGACCTGGCTCTCAATTTCCGATTTCGACATTTTATCCAGTTCACTCTGCAACGCCCTGAGCGCCGTATTGGTATTGTCGGCCCTTACATACATACCCCTTCCCGCCTGTGCAATTTCCTGGCACATGGCTTCGTTGAGTTGCGTGACAACCGTATTGCCGGCATTATCTTTCAGATAATCATTTCCGATACGAATCGGACTGCCCTGTGGCGTTCCGATACCGATGATATTCACTTTCACGTCTTTTTCGGCGGCGGCGGCGGCGGCCTGTATAGCATCGTCTTCATGATTTTCGCCGTCGGTTATCAGCACAATTGTTTTTGTGGTACTTTCGTCGGGCGTAAACGAGCGCATGGCTAAGTTGATGGCCGTTCCAATGGCCGTTCCCTGTGTTGAAACCATGGATGGCATGATGGATGAAAGAAACATCTTTGCGGAAATATAATCGGAAGTGATCGGTATCTGTATGAATGCATCGCCGGCAAATACAATCAGCCCGATTTTATCGTTGTTCAGGTCGTCGGTCAGTCTTGAAAGCATTTGTTTTGCCTTTTCCAGCCGATTGGGTGTGATGTCCTGTGCGAGCATGGAGTTGGAAATATCCAGACATATCATCACTTCTATCCCCTGCCGTTTGACGGTTTCCAATTTTGAACCGAACTGCGGACCAGCAATGATGAAGATGATGGCCGTCATGGCAAAGAACAGGTAAAAATATTTCAAACTGCGTCGTTTGGTCGATGCTTCCGGCATCAGGGATGATAGAAGTTCGGGCGTCCCGTATTTTTTGATCGCATTTTTACGCGCGCGGACAATATATATATAAAAGAACAGTAATACGGGAAGTATTAATAACAGATACAGAAATTCAGGATGTGCAAATCGAAACATAACTATTTTAATTTACGGTATATTTTTTAACCATGTATTTCTCACTAACAATTCAAACAGCAGCAGTGCAAAAGCCAGTAAAGCCAATGGCAGGTATTCCTCCTGCTTTTTGCTGTATTCCTGCACGCTGATTTTTGTTTTTTCCAGCTGGTCGATCTCTTTGTAGATAGCCTGGAGGCTTGCATTATCGGTAGCGCGGAAATATTGTCCGCCGGTAATGGAAGCAATTTGTTTCAAAGCGGGTTCATCAATATCAACGGGCATATTTTGATATTGCACACCAAACGGCGTTCGATACGGAAAAGGGGCTTCACCGCGCGTGCCTACACCGATCGTATACACGCGTATGCCAAATGTCTGAGCTATCTCGGCAGCTGTCACCGGCGCAATCTCGCCCCGGTTATTTGTTCCGTCGGTAAGCAAAATGATCACGCGCGAGATGGCTTTGCTGTCTTTGATGCGACTTACCGCATTGGCAATGCCCAGCCCGATGGCCGTACCGTCTTCGATCATTCCATAATGTATGTCTTTGAAAAGATTGAGCAAAACCGCATGATCGGTCGTAAGCGGACACTGGGTGAAACTCTCGCTTGCAAAAACGACCAGGCCGATATTATCGTTCGGCCGACCGCTGATAAATGAGGATGCAACAGCCTTTGCCGCCTCGATGCGATTGGGTTTCAGGTCTTCGGCAAGCATACTGCCGGATATATCGATCGCTAACATGATATCGATTCCTTCCGTGTTCCGGGTATCCCAGCGGTTCGTGGACTGTGGTCGCGCCAATATCATAATGATGATGGCAATGGCAGCCATTCGCATAACGAATGGTAAATGCCGCATATACACTTTAATGGTAGTCGCATGTGGGACATTGAAAGCATCTAAAGCCGATACCTGCAGACTGGCCGATTTTGTCCGCAATCGAAAGATATACCAGGCTATCAAAGGGATCAATAACAGGAGTAAATATAAATAATTTGGATTGGCAAAGATCATTTTTATAATTATGAATTATGAATTATGAATTATCTGCATTGCTGTCATCTTTTTCAGGGAATAATGGCGCATTGGCTTCGACCTGCTTTGTTTTGTCGACAAACAGGTTGGCGTTAAACATCGTAATTTCATTTTCGTCGGGTAGCGGTTGAAGTTTGGCAAATTTCACAAAATCGGATAAATGAAGTATCTGTTTTAACAGATCATTAATTTCCCTGTTACCCGGTTCTTCGTTACGAATGATCTCAAGTATCTCCGACGACGTCTTCTCCATAGCCGGATCGCCATAACGAGCCGTGATATAACGTCTTAAAGTATCTGTTACTTCCGTATAATACTCCTTATTGCGTCCCTGCTGCCATAATTTACGTTCGCGAATCTCTTTCAATTCCTTCATCGCCTGTTCATGCGGAGGCAGTTTGGGTCCTTCTTCGATCACTTCGACTTTCTTTGGCCGGTTACGCATGCGCTGTATGAAGTATCCAACGACGCAAATCAGGAACAAAGCAAACAAAACGCCATAGATCAGCGCATAATAATCGGCCAGAACAAACGGCGGTCGCCATACATTTTTTATGTCATAATATTCTTCCGGATGTTCAAGGTCGACATCAGGAGATGAAATTTTCAGCGCCACCTGATTGGAATACAACGTATCACGGCCGTCAATAACAAAAAAAGCCGGCAGCAGGTATAAGGACGAATCGAAGGATGTAATCAGCAAGTCATACCGGATGGTCATGCGGTTATTTTTTATATCCGATGTGTCCGGCGGGAAGATATTCAGCACTTCTACTCCCTCTGTCAGCATATTGCCGGGTAAGGGAATCAGTACCTGTTTATCCTTATCGGTGGTGACCGTTAAATGAAGCAGGGTTTGTTCGCCGATCATCAAATCCTGATTGTCAATTGTAATATCAATAATCGTCTTCTGTTGCGCCATTGTTTTCGTTCCCTGCAGAGAAAGTAAAAACGTAAACAGGATGTATAAAATAGGATATATTCTCAAATTCATAAATCTTATTAATTTCGTTTATGAAACAAAGCCAGCAATGACTTTACATAGTCGTCTTCGGTCCGAACAGAAACCGAATCGACGCGACATTTGTTGAACGACTGAATCATTTCTTCCTGACGGCTTTTCCACCATTCGCCATACATATTTCTGACACGTGATGACGAACTGTCGATCCAGCGTTCGATTCCCGTTTCGGCGTCTTTCATCTTGATCAGCCCCACAGCCGGCAATTCCGCTTCGCGCCGGTCGTACACCTGTATGGCCACCACATCATGCTTCCGGTTGGCGATGGTCAGCGCATCCGAGTAATTATTTTTACTGATGAAATCGGAAATAAGAAAAGTCGTACAACGCTTTTTTATTGCGTTTGTCAGGTATTTCAACGCCTGCGAAATGTCGGTTTGTTTGTTTTCAGGCTGAAAATTAAGCAGTTCACGGATAATATACAGGATATGTTTTCGTCCTTTCTGCGGAGGGATAAATTTTTCGATCCGGCTGGAAAAAAAGATCACACCGATCTTGTCATTGTTCTGTATCGCGGAAAAGGCAAGCGTGGCAGCTATCTCGGTCGTTATCTCGTTTTTCATCACATGGAACGTGCCAAATTCCTTACTCCCGGATACATCAACCAGCAGCATGACCGTCATTTCGCGTTCTTCCTCATACACTTTTATATACGGGCGCGCATAACGTGCGGTAACGTTCCAGTCGATATCGCGTATATCGTCGCCGAACTGATATTCCCGCACTTCGCTGAACGCCATCCCGCGTCCCTTAAACGCCGAATGGTATTCGCCGGCAAAAATATTGCGCGACAAGCCGCGTGTCTTGATTTCTATTTTCCTTACTTTCTTTAAAAGTTCGCTCGTTTCCACCTTATGATAATTACTAATTACGATACTTAAGGTACTTCTACTTTGTTCAGAACTTCGCTGATGATTTCTTCCGAAGTAAGATTATTGGCTTCGGCTTCGTAGCTTAAACCGATACGGTGACGCATTACATCATGACAGACGGCGCGCACATCTTCCGGAATCACATATCCGCGACGTTTGATAAAAGCATACGCACGCGCTCCGAGCGCCATATTGATGGAAGCGCGGGGCGAAGCAGGAAATGCAATCATATTCGACAGGTTACTCAATCCGTATTCGGCGGGGAAACGGGTTGCAAAAACGATGTCGACGATATATTTTTCAATTTTCTCATCCAAATAAACTTCGCGAACAATGCTACGGGCGTTCTTTATTTCCTGCGTTGTAAGTATCGGGTTGATCACCTTCTGTTCCCCGGAAATATTTTGCCGGATCACCTGTTTTTCTTCTTCTTTTTTGGGATAGTTAATGACCACTTTCAGCATAAACCGGTCGACCTGCGCTTCCGGAAGCGGATAAGTTCCTTCCTGTTCGATCGGATTCTGCGTAGCCATAACAAGAAACGGGTCCGGCAGTTTATAGGTTGTTTCGCTGATCGTAACCTGACGTTCCTGCATGGCTTCGAGTAACGCGCTTTGCACTTTAGCCGGCGCACGGTTTATTTCATCCGCCAGAATAAAGTTCGCAAAGATAGGCCCCTGTTTGACGGAAAACTCTTCATTTTTCTGGCTGTAAATCAATGTGCCAATCAAATCGGCAGGCAACAGGTCGGGCGTAAACTGTATACGGCTGTATTTGGCGTCTATAAGTGACGCCAATGTTTTGATAGCAAGTGTTTTAGCCAATCCGGGTACACCTTCCAGCAGAATATGGCCGTCCGACAATAATCCTATCAGGAGGGATTCTATCAAATGTTTCTGACCAACGATGGTCTGTCCCATTCCGGCAGTAATCATAGCCACAAATGCACTGTTACTCTCAATTCGTTCATTCAATTCGCGAATATCTACTGTATCATTCATAATTAGTAAATTAATTGTTTATAACTATACAAATTTTTTTTATCATTCATTTTGGGGTACAAAAGTAGAAATGTTAAATTTGAAAACACAAATTTTGCTGTTAAATAAATCTAACAAATAACGATTTTTTTTATGTTTTTATTTAATTTATAAAAAGAAGGGGTCTCTTTAATATTTATTGTGATAATCTGTTGTCGTTTCTACATTACTGTGGCCTTAGTTCCCGATGTTTTTGAGTCGCTTTTTCTACGGATGAAGGGTTTTTCGGATCTATGTTGTAATTTTTCGGATCAGGCAATTTCAATTCCATTCCAACAGGAATATTGTCAAAATCGCTTATGCGACTTTTGTTGGCTTCATAGATATAAACCCAGAATATTCTGTTACCGTAATATTCCAGCGCCAGTTGCATCAATCCCGTACCGGCAGGCATCCTGATACTTGCCGGTATTGGTTTTGCCGGAGTTGTTGCAGTAGCCGCAGTTTGAGTAGGAGGACTATTTCTATTATTTGCCACTGTTTCCGTATTCCTTGATTGTGTCTGTCGTGTATTAACAACTAACGCTCTGTTTTTCGTTTCAATTTCCGGATTCGGTTTATCAGCACGTTTTATTTCGTTCCTGTTTTTTTCAGGCGATGGTATTTGCCAGTTCATGCCATTATTTTCTTCCGGTTTAGCTGCTGAACTTGTAACAGTAGGAATGAATTCGTCATTATTATCATCAATTTGTGTTTCATTATTCGACATTAATTGACTATTCGATAGTGATGTTTCAGTATTATCCGATGTATCGTCGTCATAAGCCGGATCACTGGAGACACTAAATTGCGAATCGTTGACATTTGCGTAAGTATCATTTGGTTGATTCACTTTCGCTGTTTTGTCGGTGTTGTGCTGCAGGAAAATATAAGTGCCGATCGCACCTCCAGCAAAAAGGCTTATAAAAATTAACGTGATCAAAAAACCTATAAATATCCTTTTCTTTTTCTTGCCGGAAGGAATGAATTGATATTTATCTTCATCGGATTCAACATTGTGTTCCTGCGTAACGGCGTTGTATTCCGGCATAACGGCGTTGTATTCTGGCATATCAGCGTTATATTCCAGAGTATCAGCATTATATTCCGGCGCATCAGCATTATATTCCGGCGTATCAGTATTATATTCCGGCGTATCAGTATTATATTCCGGCGTATCAGCGTTATATTCCGGCGTATCAGCGTTGAAAGTTGCGAATTGATCGTTGACCGTTAATTGTTGCGGTTCAAATTGCTCTTCGTATTCTGCTGTAACTTCATTCGGTTCAAATTGCTCTTCGTTTGAAATGCTTTCATCGTTTATCAAATCCTCAATGTTATAACCCGATTCGATAAAATAGTTATCAGCAAGTGCGTCATCCGGAAACGTAATCTGTTCGATTACTTCCGACGGTTCATCCAATATCACAGTCTGTTCGGCTATTTCGTCTTCATAGGAGGTGTTTTCATCTGGTGAAAACGATTCGGGCAATTCGTAGGTATCATCAGTCTCTATTGAATCTGTTTCGGGTTCTTCAAATTCAGTTGCTTCAATAGGTTCAAATAATGCAAACGGACGATTTATCTGTTCTTTAAATTCTTTATCCGGTGTAAATGTAATCTTGTGGTGTGCAGGTATTACAAATCGTTCTCCGGTTTGAATATGAATGCTTTCGCGTTCACGTACAAGCAGGATTTTAAAAACTCCAAAACCGAAAATTTTCACAACTTTATTTCGTTCAAGACCCTGTGCAATATACAGTGCCAGCGCATCAATAAATTCTTCGGCACTCTTTTTATCCATCCCTGTTTTATTGGCAAGGAGTTCAGCTAATCCACGGGTATTAAGTCGTTCACTCATTTTCGTCTAATTTTTTCAAATAGGTTTTCCATAATGGGGCCGGCTTATAAACAGGAAAAAGTTTAGGTGGGATCAGATATCTTTTTCCATTGACCGGATTTGCCGAAATCCGTTCCTTTTTTTTCTTTATTTCAAATTGTCCAATACCGGAAATAATTATACAACCTTCATTTGAGATTGTACTTCCAATCAATGAATAGAGCGTTTCAAGCGTATTCAGTACATCAATTGGCGTCATATCCATTTGTTTGGACAATGCGGTAACTAATTCTACATCTTTCATAAATAGAACATTTGCTTCGTTATTTCGGCGCAAATATAAGTAGGAATACTCACTATTCCAAATATTTTTTCACTTTTCTGAAAAAATATTTTTTTATTTTAAAAATCAGGTAGCTTTTCCATATAGTTCGTATGTATCGGCTTTTTCAATCAGTATGTCATAAAAAGACCCCACCCGCAAACGTTTATCGTTCATTATCAACACTTCAGGGTCAATTTCTGGCGAGTCATATTCTGTTCGTCCGACGTAAAAACCGCCTTCTTTCCTGTCAATAACCGTTTTTAGGATTTTACCGATTTTTTTTTCGTTATGTTCGTCTGCAATGGCTTTTTGAATACACATCAGCGTATCTAACCGCTGTTGTTTTGTTTTATTCGATACCTCGTCCTTATAGTTCAGGAATGAAAAAGTACCCTTTTCGTGACTGTACGAAAAAGCGCCCAACCGTTCAAAACGAATCTCTTCGACAAAAGCGATGAGCGAACTAAAATCGTCTTCCGTTTCACCGGGGTGTCCAACCATCAGGGTTGTGCGGAGGTGGATATCGGGGACTTCCTGCCGGATCAACCGTATCAGATCATATGTTTCTTTGCGTGTGATGCGGCGTCGCATTTTTTCTAACATCCGATTGCTGATATGCTGAAGCGCAATATCCAAATAGTTGCAAACATTTTTGCGTTCACGCATGACACGCAACAGGTCAAGCGGGAAATGGGCGGGATACGCATAATGAAGACGTATCCATTCTATATCCGGAATATCGGAAAGTCGCTCTACTAACTCCGGTAAAGTGGAACGTTTGTACATATCCAGTCCGTAATATGTCAGGTCCTGCGCGATTACCTGCAATTCTTTTACGCCTTTTGCGGCTAACAGACGCGCCTCCGACACGATGTCGTCCATCGAACGCGACTTATAGTTACCTGTGATGATGGGTATGGCACAAAATGAACAGCTTCGGTTGCATCCTTCGGCAATTTTTAGATAAGCATAGTGAGACGGTGTAGTCAGGATGCGGTCAGTCCACCCCGGCTCCCCCGACAGGGGGGAGGCTGATGTGGCTAATCCGGTTTGATTTGGCTTGCGGATATCGTCTATCAGGTTTTTCCAGTTGAATTTTCCATAATAACCATCCACACCGGAAATTTCGTGTTGCAACTCATCCTTAAAGCGTTCCGAAAGGCATCCCATGACGAAGAGTTTTCCTATCTGTCCTTTTCGTTTCGCCTCTTCGAGTTCAAGAATCATCTGGATGGATTCTTCCTGCGCGTCGCCTATAAAACCGCATGTATTCACGACAACGATTTCACCGTTAATTTTCTCCGGATCATGTGCAACAGTATAACCATTTGCCTTAAACTGAAACATCAGCTGTTCCGAATCCACGAGATTTTTTGAACACCCGAGCGTTATTATGTCTACCTTGTTTTTCCTCATCCTTTATGTAAGACCATAATACATAATTCATAATTTATTTTTCACTCCCCGAACAGCGAGTTCACAAACTCCGTGCGCCTGAAAACCTGAATATCTCCTACACCTTCGCCCAGACCGATATATTTAACGGGAATACGGAACTGATCGGAAATACCGATGACGACGCCTCCTTTCGCCGTACCGTCTAATTTCGTAATAGCCAAAGCATTTACTTCGGTCGCAGCGGTAAACTGTTTAGCCTGCTCGAAAGCGTTCTGACCGGTCGAACCATCTAAGATAAGCAATATCTCGTGCGGCGCTTCCGGTATGATCTTTTTCATCACATTCTTGATCTTTGTCAGTTCATTCATCAGGTTCACTTTATTATGCAGGCGTCCGGCAGTATCAATAATCACTATATCTGCATGATTGGCTTTCGCAGAGCTAAGTGTATCATATGCAACAGATGCCGGATCGGCGCCCATTTTTTGTTTGATGACAGGCGCACCGACCCGTTCGCCCCAGATAACTAACTGTTCGACTGCGGCAGCCCGGAATGTATCTGCCGCGCCGAGGCATACGGAGAATCCGTTTTTCTTAAACTGGTAAGCCATTTTCCCGATCGTTGTGGTCTTCCCTACCCCATTGACGCCCACCACCATGATTACATACGGTTTGGATGTTTCAGGGATTGCAAAATTTTCCGCATCCTGCGATTGGTTTTCCATCAACAATGCGGCAATCTCTTCGCGAAGTAAACGGGTCAGTTCTTCAGAAGTGACATACTTGTCCGATGCCGCCCGTTTCTCAATGCGTTTAATAATTTTGAGTGTTGTCTCAACGCCCACATCCGACGAAATAAGCACATCTTCCAGATTATCAAGTACATCATCATCAACCTTGCTTTTCCCGATCAGTGCGTGCGTTATCTTGGAAAAAACGCTTTCCTTTGTCTTCGAAAGCCCTTTATCTAACGTCTCTTTTTTCTCT
>Ga0082212_10006285_pt1 | contig 16012 bp, 10 predicted proteins | sample TergutNt197P3_FD_71548 | JGI IMG/M metagenome (GOLD analysis project Ga0082212, IMG submission 71548) | Neocapritermes taracua P3 segment gut microbial communities from Petit-Saut dam, French Guiana - Nt197 P3 | ecosystem: Host-associated > Arthropoda: Insects > Digestive system > Gut ... | reverse complement strand
TTCTGTCCTCGTTGCGCATACCTGCGACGGCTGGTATGATCAGCGCATACAGATCATCCCGGGTGGAACGCATCCCGAGGGAACGATGATGGATATCATGGGCGACATGTGCATCGACACGCGCCCCGGCCGTGAACCCGAGAAATACGGCGAGATCCCCCAGGCGGCGGAAACATATACATATTTCCATATCGGCTATCCGTTTATGAACGAAAAGCAGGTCATGATCGGTGAGCATACCTGGAGCGGTACGCGCGACGTCCAGACCCCCGAAGGCTGGATGTACATCGCAAACCTGGAGCAGCTTGGACTGCAGCGGGGCGCGACGGCCCGTGAGGCCATCGTCGTCATGGGTGAAATGGCTGAGAAATACGGCTATGTCGACGGCGGCGAAGCGCTGATGGTCGGCGATCCCGATGAGCTGTGGTACTTTGAAGTCTGCGGCGGCGGCCCGCTATGGGCACAGGGCGATGAGAAGCCGGGCGCGCACTGGGCGGCCGTCAGAATACCGGACGACGAGATTGTCGTGGGCGCGAACCGTTCCCGTATCGGCGTCATCGATTTTGAAGATACCGAAAATTATATGTGGTCGACGGATATCACCGTCCTCCCGGAGGAAATGGGATGGTGGAGCGAAGGCGACGAGTTCAACTTCAACAAAATCTTCAACCCGGAGCCCGGCGGATACCCGTTCTATCACAGCCGCCGCGAGTGGCGCGTGTTTAGCCTGTTGGCTCCTTCCCAGACTTTCCCGATTATCGACAAGTACGATCAGTATGACCTTTCCATCAAGCCCGACAAGCCTGTCACCGTACAGGATATTATGACGATTTACCGGGATCACCTGGAGGGAACGGATTACGACCTGACGACGGATTTGGCGGCCGGCGCTTACGGCAACCCGAACCGCTGGCCCATGGGCAGATCCGAACGGCCGGAGGGAATGCCCAGCAACATGGACTGGGAGCGCGCCATCTCGATGTTCCGCTGCTCTTACAGCTTCGTGTCCCAGAGCCGTTCCTGGATGCCCGATCCGATAGGAGGCGTGTTGTGGTTCGGCGAGGACGCGCCGTCCACGACGGTATACGTGCCGATCTATTGCGGCGTCACGGAGCTTCCCGCGCCGTGGACACAGGGGCTCCGCCACGAGTTTGACCGTGACAGCGCCTGGTGGGCTTTCAACTTTGTGCACAACTATGCCAACCTCCGTTGGGATAGGATGTACGAGCTCATCCGCGAAAAATCGGCTGCATACGAAGCCGCGTTCTTCGCGAACCAGGAAGCCATAGAAACCGCGGCGAACGCGCTGTACGAAATCGACCCGGCGCTGGCCGTGAAGTTTATCAACGAGTACACCTACACAAACCTGGATAAGGTGGAAAAAGACTGGTGGGACTTCGCGTGGCATTTGGTCGGCAGGTTCTATGACGGTTATGAAATCGATCAGGAGACCGGTTCCGCTCTGTCGCTCGGATTCTCGACGGAGTATCTGGAATCCGTTGAGTTCGGCGTACCGGCGCTCCGCGATCTCACGGAGATTGAAAAGGGCCGCGAGTAAAGCCAAACGCGCATAGACGATCGGCGGCTGCCGCGATACGAATCGGTATCGCGGCAGTCGCTTTTGTGGCGGCAAGGCAAGAAAGTGTCAGGCTGGTTCGTTCAGTATTCGCGGTTTCTTACGTTCATACATGAGCGGCGCGTATGCGGTTGAAAAGCATATACCGCCGGCCTGTGCGAGGTTTCCGCCACTTGTCAGCGAACAGGCTGTATGATAGTATTGAGTTGACGGCGCAGGGTTGTAAGCCGTTGGAAGTTTGTTCGAACGGAGGAGACAATGCGCCAGCCACAGCGCAGATGGATACGATTGGTTGTTATGATCGCCGTGTTGAGCGCATTGTTTGGCGCGCTTTCGCTTGTGTTGGTCGAGAAGTTCATGCCGGAACAGGAGTATTTGCCGCAAAGCCTTGTTTCCATGCCGTCGCGTGCGGTAGCGTCGATGATGCGGCCTTTGCAGGGGATGTTTTCCTGGACTACGGCGAAAGTGATCGATTATTTGGAACATGTGAAACTGCAGCAAACGATCGAAATTGAGTATAACAAGCTGAAGGCGGAAAATGAGGAGTTGATTTTCAAATCCCTGCGCGTGGAGGAACTGGAACGGCAGATCGCCGAATGGGAAGACATGTCGGCCAAAACATCGGCCGAGATTCGGCGGCTAAACCCGGTGCGGGCGGAGGTTATCGCGAAAGAGGCGGGGAACTGGTTCCAGAAATTCACGATCGACATCGGCAAACGGCATGGGGTGAAACTGAACATGGCGGTCGTCAACACACAGGGGCTCGTGGGCGAAATAACAAAAGTATATAATGACACGGCTGAGGTGACGACGATTATCGACAGCCGTTCGTCGATCGCCGCGGCGATACGGTCGTCGTTGGATCAGGGAGTTGTACAGGGTACGCTGGGCATTGACGATGAGCCGACCTGCCGGATGTATTACTTGCCGGTGGATTTGGTGCCGCGGCCGAACGATATCGTGGAAACGAGCGGCATGAGCGTATCATTCCCCAAAGGGTTGGTGATCGGTCGTGTTCGGGAGAGCATGCGCTACCAGGACCAAAATAAGCATTATGTCGTCATTGAACCGGCGGTCGATTTCCGGCGGATAGGCACGGTCATGGTGCTGATTTACGAGGCGGACATTGAGCAGCTGGAAGAGGGCAGGGACGGTCAGCCGGCGTACTCGCCGGTGCCGATGGATACAATGCGCCCGTACAAGGATATAGGCGAGCGGGTGAACGATCCAAATTTAGGCGGTATCGAGATGCCTGCCCGGCCTTCGCGAGGGCCTTCGCAACTGACGGAGGACGATTTTTTATCGGACGACGAGTTGTTGGACGCCGAAGCGGAAGGTCGCGGAGCGCTCGGCACGCCGAACCCCGACCTGGACGCCCTTCTGGCCGAGGAAGCGGAAGATGGGGAGGATATCTAGATGCGCAGGGCGATGCGAACGCTTCTCGTCCTGCTGACCGCCTACCTGATGCAGACGACCGTTTTGCCGCACCTAAAAATTTACGGTGTGATGGAAGACCTGTGCACGATCGCGCTGTTCGCGGCGGGATATTACTTGGGCACATACGGTGCGGTGACAAGCGGGCTGCTGATGGGTTTATGGATGGAGACGCTGACCGGAGAGCTTGGCGGCCTGATCGCGGTTGTTTGCCTGGCGACGGGCAGCATTGGCGCATACGTCGCGCATCGCGCGGGAAACCTTGACCGCGCCGGTAAGCGGGGCATGGACCGTTTTGTCCGATGGTTCGTTCCCGCCGTCGTCATCAGCTTGATTGTCGTCGGACGGGAGAGCATATACCTCGTCTATTTTTATCTGACCGGCGTGGAGATTCGGCCGATCCACTTCTTTCGCGTCGCGCTCGCCGGTTTGATCGTCGGCGTCACCGCGTTGCCGCTTCTCCCTCTGATTGGCGGGTTTATACTCCGCACGAAAGAGGACGCATATCTGGCCCGGCGTATCGAACGCTGGAAGAGCAAGAAAAAGCCGGCCCCAATAGCGCTTGCTGTGCCGATGACGGAGACCGCTCCGGTCCGCGAACGGTCCGCAATTGATCCTGAAAGGGGATGATCCCGCGCAATGAAAAGAGAAGATACCTGGAAAATTATACTGCTTGGTGTCATCACCGTCTTTTGCTTTTCCACGCTGGCGGTGGCGCTTGCGGGCCTCCAAATCTATTCGTTGAGCAGCGACGAAATCGATTACAGCGAAGTCGCGCGCTCGACGATGGAAAAGACGATATACGAACAGGGAATGCGCGGCCAAATCTTGGACTCGTCCGGCAATGTGCTCGCGTACGATAAAAAAATTTACAACATCTGTTTCTACCGAGACCCTACAAGCAAGCGTGAGCAGAACGGAGAGTATTCAAAGGCGATCTGGGAGGTCATTCGACTTGCCCGCATGGAAGACAAGTCCGTCGAGTTCCCGTTTTGGCTCGCTCTGGACGAGCGCGGTGAGTGGGCATTCGACACGGGCTCGACAGACGAGTATGTGATGGAGCGGCGCGAGCGGATGTTCCGCTCCAATTTTTACGTAAGCAGCGTACCGCTGGGTCAGCTGTACGAAAGGCTTTGTTATAACTATATGATCGACGAGATCGATATAGATTTCCCGGATAATGAAAAGTTAACGCAAGAGGATAAGCTGCAGGTGCTTGGCGTTTGGCAGGAAATGCAGATGAACGCGTTTAACTCGATACCCATCACACTTGTTTCCGATGTAAAATGGAAAACGATGATGGAAGCGGAAACCCGGGGGGGTCAACTGCCCGGCATCAGCGTCAGCGTTAAAAATCAGCGTGTATATCCAAAGGGTACGTTCGCGTGCCATATTCTCGGCTATACCGGCTTGATGCAGTCGGAGAGCCAACTCGCCGAATACCTGGAAAAGGGCTATCAGCGTACCGATACGATCGGCATGGACGGTGTCGAATACTCGATGGAGCAATGGCTGACCGGCAACTCGACCCGCCGCCGCGGCGAGACAATCGTTGAAGTTGACCGTTCAGGCCGGCAAATTCGAGAGCTATCGAAAACCGAACCGGTTGACGGCAACACGGTCAAACTGACGATCGACTCGGATCTTCAGCGCGTCGTGGAAAAGGCGCTCGAGAACATCGTCAACAGGATCCGAAACGAGCAGGAGAAAAAAGTTGACGACCCTCAGTGGCTGGAAAGCAAAAAAGAGGAGCTGCAATACTACGAGTCGATAGACCGGAAGATCCGTTATGCCCAAAACGGCGCGATCGTAGTGCTGGACATGAATGCGCGCGTGCTTGCAATGGCCAGCTATCCAAACTACGACCCCAACCTGTTCATCATCGGCATGGATGAGGACCAACGCTTCCGTATGCTGGAGGATGAGCGAAATCCACTCTACAACAATGCGATCAAGGCTGCGGATACGCCCGGATCGGTTTTCAAGATGGCAACCGCGCTTGCGGCGCTTGCCAACGATAAAATAACCGTCTCGGAACGCATTAGCGACGGCGGCCCGTTCACCGTCTACGACATCGTGAACCCCCCGCGCTGCTGGATTTCGCCCAATAGGCTTTATGTCCATGAGGATCTGGATCTACAGGGTGCAATCGCAAACTCCTGCAATTATTACTTCTACACGATCGCCGCGAGAATGGGCAAAGACGGCGAAATGCTGTACCGATACGCGGCGAAACTCGGGCTGACCAGCAAGACGAACATCGACCTTCCGAACGAGAAAAAGAGCGTCGTCGGCAGCCAGGTTTCCCTATATGACCCGTCCAAGCCGATCTCGGGCTATGCGCAGGATACATGGCTTCCCGTACAGGTGCGCGACGCGCTGAAACGGCACCTCTATCAATGCGGCGAACGCTGGAGCTATAATTATGAAGACGACCGTCTTGACCGCTGCGTCAAAGCGTTGATGGATATGGCCTTTTCGACCGACCAGGGCGTAGAAATGAACATATGGCTGCGCGAGATTCGCCGCATTCTTATGGAAGAACTCAACATGACACAGGAAATGGCATACCGGGCGGACATCGTATCGGAAGTCGTCCGGCGCTTGAACGAGATTAAATGGGGCGGATCGCAGACGACGATGACGGCCATCGGGCAGTCAATCTCGCTGATCACGCCGGTCGCGATGGCGCGCTATGTCGCGGCGCTGGGAAACGGCGGCTATGTATACGATGTCCAGATTATAGACAGCATCATATCGCCGACCGGGGAGATCATCGCGTCATTCGATAAACCGGTGCTGGTGAATGACTTAAGCGACGAAATAGGCATGTATCTTCCCGTTATCCTGCGCGGCATGGAAGGCGTTACCAGCGATGAGACCGGTACGGCCCGGAAGGTCTTTGATAAATGGGATTATCAGGATGATTTCGGCGGCAAGACGGGCACCGCGCAAAAGAGCAAGATTGATATTGAGAACAATTCATGGTTTGTGGCAATCGCGCCGATATACGATCCGGAAATCGCGATCGTCGTCTACGTGCCCAACGGGTATTCGGGCGCAATGTCCGGTTACGCGGTAAAAGAAATCCTAAACTACTATTTTGAGCAGTTGGAGGCTGAAGACGTGTTCATTATGCCACTCCCGAACGCGCTCGCGCAATGAACGGGGAAAGCCTGGCCGTCGTTTCCGGAAAGGGCGGCGTCGGAAAATCCATGTTGGCCGTGGCGCTCGCGGCGTTGTTCGTGAACGAGGGGAAAACCGTCGTCCTTGTGGACACAAACACCGGTATGCGCGGCCTGGATATGCTTCTGGGCCTTGAAAACCGGGTTGTTTTCGACCTCGGCGACCTGCTGGACGGCGTGTGCGAGCCTGACAAGGCTCTGGTCAAAGATCCGCGGACAGATATCCGTCTTGTAGCCGCCCGTCAGATCGCCGATTCCGAGGCGCTGAACGCGGAAGCCCTCGAAAACCTTGTCGATAAGCTGAAGCGTCTGTTTGACCGCGTCATCCTCGACGCCGCTTCGGGTATCGGCCGGGGTTTTTCCGCGGCTGTCCGGGCGTCGGATGCGGCGCTGCTGATCTCCACCCCGGACGACAACGCGCTCCGCGACGCAGACCGCGTCTCGGGCCTTGTCCAACGCCTTGATCTCCCGCCTCCGCGCCTGGTTATCAACCGCCTCCGCGCCGATTTTGTCGATCAGGGCCTCCAGTATGAGCCGGAAATATGCGCGCAGGTCCTCGATCTCCCCGTCTACGGCGCCATTCCGGACGACCCGGAAGTCTGGCGCCGTACGCTGATGAAACAACCGGTTGTCGGCGATTTTCCGGCGGCACAGGCTATCGCGAACCTGGCCGCCCGGCTTCCGGAAAGAAACGTCCCGCTTCGACCGTGGAGGGAACAGAACATTGAAGCGGAAGCGAGGGAAAAAAGAGGGTTGCTTGCCAGAAAACGGCGGGTTGAGTCATAGTTGGCGGATTCCTCCGCCGCGGGGGCGCCAAAACGCTCTTTCCACGCATATGAAACCCATGAAAGGAGCCGGCATTGAACACAGCGTCTATTCTGTCCAGAAAAGAGCGGCAGCATATCGACATCCCGCTGATCCTCGTCACGTTGGCAATGGCGACGTTTGGCGTTGTTGCCGTAACCGCGGCCACATACTCCTATACGACCGCACAGCTTCCGGTGGACAATTGGTTTGCGCGCGTCACCAGCTCCTATTATGGGAGCCGCCAGGGTCTTTTCCTGCTGGTAAGCCCCTTCGCGATCGCCGGCATGGCGGCGGTCGATTACAGGGTGTTTCAGAAGTTCTCCCTGACGATCTACGTGGCGTCGGTGCTGTTGCTTTTGCTGGTGCTCGCGATCGGCGTAACGACATCCGGCGTAACGGGATGGTTCATGCTGTTCACAACGTACATGATTCAGCCTTCCGAATTCGCGAAGATAGGCATTATTTTGCACCTGGCCTGGTTTTTTTCCAGAAAAGACAACCCGGTATCCACATTCCGCGACTTTATGCGAATGGCGGGAATCATGGGGCTGCCGCTCCTAATGATTTTTGCGCAGGGTGAGCTGGGTACGGTAATCGTGTTCCTTGTGATTTATATTGCCATGATGCTGTTCAGCGGCATGAAGCTGCGGATTATCGGCGGACTGGTACTCTTCGGCGTTGCGGTGCTGATACCCGTCGTCGTGCTGATGCGCGAATCCGGTTCCTATCGCTATGAACGCCTTCTGTCTTTCTTTGATCCCAGCATGGCCTCTTCCGACGCGATCTATCAGGCGCGCAACTCGCAGATTGCCATCGGGAACGGCGGCTTGAACGGAACCGGAATGTTTACAAACGGAAATTATACGGCGCTTAAGTTCGTGCCGGCGAACCAAACGGATTTTATCTTTTCGACGATCGGCGAGACGACCGGGTTTACCGGCTCAATGATAATTATCGGCTTTTACCTGTATATGTTTTATCGCATGCTGGCCCTTGCGATGCATACCCACGATAAATTTGGACGTCTCGTCATTATCGGCGTGTTCGCGAAAATTTTCTTCCACACCTACTATAATATCGGGATGACCGTCGGCGTTACCCCCGTCATGGGCATACCGCTTCCGTTTCTCAGTTATGGCGGTTCCAATCTGATCGCGAACATGGCCGGCATCGGTCTGATCATCAACATCACTTACCGAAAACCTATCCAGCGAAGCGGCGAAATCGGTGCGGGACCAGGAGACAGTTTGAGAGTGCTCGGGAAGCGCAAGAGACTGCAGGCGCTGCGATAGAGGATCTGGATAAGAAGCGCGACAACTGAGGATGCTAAATGGATCACGAGAACCGTAAACAAGAAAGCGGGCGCGCGGGCGTCACGCTGTTGATTGCGTTGCTGGCCTGTGTGCTGATAGCCGGAACGATGTGTTTTCAGTTGATCCGGATACGTCTGACCTTGAACGATGGAAATCCGGAGGCGCTGTTCGGGCTGCTGGAATCGGACAGCAAAGGGGTCGCCGATATAGTGGGAGAACAATTTTCGTGGCTGAACGGCGTGGCCGCGCGGATGGCGACGCAGCCGGACGAGGAAGCCATGCGGGCGCTGCTCCCGGAAGCGATGCGGGAAAGGGACGCGTTGCTTCGTCTTTGCCTGCTCGGCGCGGACGGAACGGGGGTATCGGAGGAAGGCGGGGAAATAACCGGCATCGCCGCCGGAGATGTTCTCCGAAACGCGCTATACAGTCCGTGGCGGCAGGCGATGGAGTATTTCGCACCTGACAGCGAACCGACCGTGCAGACGGCCGTCGCTTTCTCGGACGATGGCGGCGGCGAGCGTGTACTGCTGGCGATTCAGCCCGCGGTATGTTTTACGGCTCCTGAAACGGAATGGCGGGATCTTTTAATCGTCACACAGCGCGGCGACGTCGTTGCGACGAGCGGAACGCGCGTCCTTCCGAAAACTGGAAACCTGCTCGATACCGTAACCGCGCCCGATATCCAGGGTACGTCTCCCAACGCGATGTATATGGCCTTTCTCGACTTAAGACGCGGTATCTCGTGGCACCTATTGGAAAGCGGATGGGTTTGCCTGCTATACGCGCCGATAGAAGGGACGGACTGGATGTCGGTTTTGGCGTTCCCGGGGAATATGATATATATGGGCGGAGAGCCGTTGAAAAAACTTCCGGCGCTGATTATGAAAGCTTCCGGAGCGTGCGCTGGCCTGTGCGCGCTGCTGCTGTGCGCCGTGTTTGTTCAGCGTGCGTTCAAGCGGAAACGAACACACGGGCAGCCGTCAAAGCCGGAACACGTTGGGAAAGGTTCGGTGGACGTACCGCCAAAGGCTGTCCGGGCAAAACCGCCTTCAGGCAAAAAGAAAAAAAAGTCCGCTCCGGCCGATAAGCGCAGTTCACGGTCCATATCGCACGATTGAACGCAGGAACTGCCCGGAAATCGTCACATTCCATTCATTCCCGGCTTCCCGCCCGGGGATTCTTTACCGCGTGCTTTCCGGAACGGCGTATCCGAGCGAGCGGTCAATTACGCTGCGCATTGGCCGCGCATCCCGGTAAGAGGAAAGGTTTTCCGCCCATATATCCACAATACGGTTCAGCGTATCCGCAAGGTGATAGCCGCCGCTGATGTGCGGCGTCATCTGGATGTTCTCGATTCCCCAGAGCCGGTGACCGGACGGTAACGGTTCCGGATCGACCACATCCAAGCCTGCCGCGAAAAGCCGGCCCGACTCCACCGCGTCGCACAGCGCTTCCGTATCGATCACAATGCCGCGGCCGACGTTTAGCAGAATGGCCGTCGGTTTCATCCGTGCCAAGCGCGGGCCGTTCATCGCATGCCGTGTCGCCTCGGTTCCGGGCAGGCAGAACAACGCGATATCCGCGCGCGGCAGCAACGCGTCCAGCGCGTCGAGCGTCTCGTAGAGCTCGTCCGCCAGTCCGTCATTCCGTGCGCAGCGGCCGATCCCCAGAATATAGCTGTCCAGAGGCCGCATCAATCGTGCAAAAGTTTGGCCGATATTGCCGAAACCCGCGATCAGAACCGTATTGCCGAACAATCCGCGCACATCGCCGCGGTCCGCCCAAGTACGCCTGCTTTGCGCGTCACGGTAAAGCGGCAGTTTTTTCGAGAGCGCCGCGTACATCGCAAAAGCGTGTTCTGCGACGGCATGGCCGTACGCTCCGGTGGAACAGGTGAGCATGACCTCCGGCGGCATTGCGCCGGGGATTGTATAGGCGTCCGCGCCTGCGCTTTCCAGCTGTAGCCACCGAAGCGCGTTCGCGTTCCGCAGCAAAGCGGGCGTGATGTTGCCCATGATGATGGTACGGTCACGCACATCCCCAGCGCGTACGGTATTGGCGAGCTTGTATGTGAATGCCGCGCCGGGCATAGCCGCTTCCAGCCGTGCGCGGTGCGCGGTCAATACCGGCAGTGTGACCAGTACATTTTCCGATCTACGCGTCATGGTGCTTTCCTTTCCAGCGCTCATCGAATGGATGTCAGCGCTCACGCGGGTGTGTCGCTTAACGGTGTTGATCAACTCATCCTTGACTTCCCTCAAGTCCTCGTATATAATACCCCAAAGCGATGATGGGAGCAAGTACGTGCCCGCGAACCTTCAGAGAGGCCCCGGTCGGTGCGAGGGGTCGGCGGGGTGGGCGGCGGAATACGTCTCGGAGCGCGGACCGTGAAGCGGAAACGTGCGTAGCGGCCGCCGGTGCGCCGGATACAGCGCATACAAGGGCAGCTTTGCTGCCGAACGGAAGTGGTACCGCGTTGTAGACGCCTTCTTTGGCTGTAGAAAGAAGGCGTTTTTCGTTATTTCACCGAGGGGTTTCGTATGAAACTTTCGGGTGGCGCGATCGCTTCGGGCTCGATCCGATACGAAGGAGGAAAACTGGATGGAACAAGCTGAACTACGCTATGCTAAACGGTTCGACGGGGTTACGGGAAGCGCGATCCGGGATATCTTCAAGTACATGAGCTTGCCCGGTATGATTTCATTTGCCGGCGGAAACCCTTCGGATTCGGCGCTCGAGGACGAACTCATTTCGGAAATCGCCCATACCGTGTTGAGAAAACACGGCAAGAAGCTGTTGCAATACGGCGCGACGGAAGGCTGGCCTGGATTTCGGGAGCAAACGGCGTATTTCCTGCGCACGCAGTTGGGCATTGAAGTCGGCGAGAACGAACTGCTCCCCACAACCGGCTCCACACAGGCGATCGACCTGCTGCTCAAAGCGATGATCGACGACGGGGATGTTGTGTTGGTGGAAGGCCCTTCGTTTCTCGGCACGCTTCAGGCGTTGAAACTGTACGGCGCGAAGCTTGTCCCGGTCGGGATGGACGATCAGGGCTTGATACCGGATGCGCTGGAATACGCGGCCCGGAAACACCGCCCCAAAATTCTCTACACCGTGCCGACCTTTCAAAACCCGACCGGCGTTACGATGTCACTCGAGCGCCGCGAGGCAGTATTGCGGCTCGCGGGTAAATATAGCTTCCTCATCGCGGAGGATGACCCGTATCGCCAGCTGCGCTACAGCGGCGAACCGCTTCCCCCGCTCTTCTCGCTCGACGACTGCGCACGCGTCGTATACCTGACGAGTTTCTCCAAGCTGATCTCGCCCGGCCTGCGCGTCGGCGCTGCGGTAACGCGGAACCAGACGCTGCTGCGTAAGCTGACGGTGGGCAAGCAGTCCACCGACGTCCATTCGGCGAGTTTGTCCATGGCCATTTGTACGGAGTATATGGAGCGCGGCCTGTTGCCGGGCCACGTCGAGGCGATCATCCCGCGCTACCGCGCGCAGCTGGAACGGATACTCTCCGGCTTTCAACGCTTCCCGGCCGGAAGCGGACACACGCGCCCGGACGGCGGTTTGTTCGTATGGGCGACGCTTCCCGAAGGCATGAGTGCGCTGGAATTGCTCCCGCGCGCGCTCGAGAAGCGGGTCGCGTTCGTGCCCGGCACATACTTCTATGCCGATGGCGGACATCTAAACACGCTCAGGCTTAATTTCTCCAACAGCGAGGTGGATCAGATAGACGAAGGGATGCGGCGGCTTGCCGAATGCATGGCGATCTGATGGATGCCGCGCCGCACGGAATGAAAGGTCCGCCGCCCCATTCGAATCAATCAAAGGAGGTCGTCGCATGCACATACTCGACACATTAAAGAACCGGGGTATACTCGCCCAGATTACATACGAGGAGGAGCTTTACGAGCAGCTTCGGGAGCCGACGACGTTCTATTGCGGCTTTGACCCGACTGCGGACAGCATGCATATCGGACACTATATTCCCGTCATCGCGATGGCGCACATGCAGAGAGCCGGGCACAGGCCGATCGCGCTGATGGGCGCCGGAACGGCAATGGTGGGTGACCCGTCAGACAAGACGGACATGCGGCCGATGCTGTCGGCGGAAGCCCTGCAGGAAAACGCGAAAGGGATCCGACGGCAAATGGAGCGGTTCCTTGATTTTTCCGATGGAAAAGCCATTCTCGTCAACAACGCGGACTGGTTGCTCAAGTTGAACTACGTTGAATTCCTGCGCGAAATCGGCGCGCATTTTTCCGTCAATCAAATGTTGGGCGCGGAGTGTTATAAGCAACGCCTCGAGCGCGGTTTGACCTTTCTGGAGTTCAACTACATGCTCATGCAGTCGTACGACTTCCTCGAGCTGTTCAAGCGCCATGGTTGCCGCCTGCAGATCGGCGGAGACGATCAGTGGAGCAACATCCTTGCCGGAGCGGACCTGATCCGGCGCAAGGAACGTGAAAAGGCGTTCGCCGCAACGTTCCGGCTGCTGCTGACGAGTGACGGTGGCAAGATGGGCAAGACGGTCAAGGGCGCGCTCTGGCTCGACCCAAACCGGACGACGCCATATGAATTCTACCAGTATTTCCGAAACGTGGATGACGCCGATGTCGAGAAATGCCTGGCAATGCTGACGTTCGTTCCGATGGAAGAGGTGCGGGAACGCTGTTCGCTGTCGGGCAGCAACATCAACGAGGCGAAAAAGATGCTCGCGTTTGAAATCACAAAACTGATTCATGGCGAGGAGGAAGCGGTGCGCGCACAGGAAGCAGCCGTATCGCTGTTCGGCGGCGGCGCGCTTGCGGGTTCCGTGCCGACGACTGCGCTCACGCGCGAGTGGTTAACCGAGGATGGCCGCGTAACGACGGTGCTCGCTTACTGCGGGCTTGCAAAGTCCAGGTCCGCAGCGCGCAAGCTCATTGAGCAGGGAGGCGTGCTGGTCGGGGAAGATAAGATAATCGACGTTGACAGCGTTATCACCGCCGAGCAGATCCCCGAAGACGGTCTGATGCTGCGCGTGGGCAAGAAAACATATCATCTCCTGACACTCGCCTGATGGACGGTTACAGGACGCTGAAAACGCCGGGATCCGGCGAGTTCGTCGTTAAAAAATCCCGGTTTGTCGGTCATGCCGCTCCGACGGCAACCGAAGAACGGGCGCTGGACTTTCTCGCTGGCGTCCGCGCGAACCATCGCGGTGCGAATCACAACTGTTATGCGTATATTATCGGCCGGAATGAAGGAATCATGCGCTATTCGGACGATGGAGAGCCCGGCGGAACGGCCGGGCTCCCTATTCTGGAGGTGATGCGCGCGCGCGGCGTCGTCGATTGCTGTGCCGTCGTGACGCGATACTTCGGCGGTGTGCTGCTTGGCGCGGGCGGTCTGACACGCGCGTACGCGCAAGGTTCCAAGGTGGCCGTCGACGCCGCGGGCATTATCGTGATGGAGGACAGCGCCCGGCTTTGGGTCGGCGTCGCGTATCCGTTATGGGGGCGCGTGGAGCATTATTTGCAAAACGCGCCCGTTCTTCGCGAAGGCGCCGAGTTTGGCGCGACCGTAACGGCGACGCTGCTCGTGCGCAAACGCGACCTGGACAGCGTCCGCGCGGAGTTGCAACGGGTTTGCGACGGAAAGGCTGATGTGGCGGTCGTCGAGGAACTGGTTCATGGTTGGTGAGTTCGCGCGCAAGCGCATGCATTTGTCCGTTCATCTCCGGGTTTGCAATGATTCGTCTTTAAATCGTCACATATCTGTAAATTTTTTCTTGCTTTTTCCGTGATTTTAGTGGATAATACACCTGTTAATTATTTGCCCACCCGGGATAATTATGTCAATTTGGATCGTTAGCTTATACAAGGACGAATATGTTTCAGCCTGGGTAGCTCAGGTCATGTTGTTGGAGGTGTTTTGATGAACAAGTATATTAAAAGCGGCGTGCTGCTTCTTATGACGGCGGCAGTCCTTTTGATGTGTCTATCGGGTGCCATTGCGGACACGATCAGCTCGGGCGGCGGGGTCGTTCTCGTCTACAATTCGGCAACCACCGCCGCGCCGTCGCTCACTTCGGTTGTCGCGCAGCAGGAGAGCACAAACGTGAACGGCTGGTATAAGGTCAAAGAGGCCAACGGCTATGTCCGGGCAAGCGACATCACGGTGCACGAAACCTCTGCGCCGACGGCCGCGCCTACCGCTACGCCGTCCGCGACGCCGTCGCCCGGCCCGACTGTCCCCGGGGTCACGCCGACGCCGGGTCCCCTGATCGTGCCGGAGACGGATACCTCGTTTGAGGGGCAGGTCATCTCCTTCAAAGTGCCTACGGGCGGGCTCTGGCTTTACGATCAAATTGACGGCAGCGCGGTGCTGAGCATCGCGGCCGGCACGACGATCATCCTGAACAAACAGGAAGGCACCACCTGGTACACGACGCATTACAACGGCCGGACCTACTTTATCCCCGAGTCGCTGACAAACTACGCGCCGACGGAAACAATCCGGCCTCAGGATATCAATTCGATCACGCTGACCCAGCAGGTCACGCTCTACACGGGTTACAACCAATCAACGCGCACGCTTTCGGGCATAACGACGCACGTGCTCGAGGCGGGTACGCGCGTCAACGTCAAGCATGTGCATCAGTATTTCGACAGCGGCAACAAGCGCGACGTCTATTCGCACGTCATTAACGGAACGACGTATTATTTTCTGGACGCGAACGACATGCCCAAATCGTCCGGAAGCATTGTCGTCGACAACGACGGTACGGCGATCATCCTGCATATCACGGTACAGCCCGTTGTGAACTTATACCGTTCAAAAACCAACTTGCTTGATGACTTTATCAATCTTCCGAACACGCTGACATTGCGCGGCCAGCGAATGGATGACGAGTTTTATCGCGTCGAGTATAAAAATGAGCTCTTCTACGTGAAGATCTCCGATATCGGCGGCGCGGATGTCCTTGAGATCGTTTCCGGCGGTAACGCGGCTACGCAGAATACGCACCAAATCACAGCCGGCGTGGACGGCGCGAAGCTGTATTCAACGCGTACGATGGCAAACGGCCTGCCGTCCGACTGGTCCGGTATCAAGCTGGACCCCGGTCAAACCGTACTGGCAAGCCCGTATGACGCCAACTGGTATACATATGTCAAGAACGTCGGCGGCGTCGATAAAGTATTCTATCTGTACGCCAAGGAGCTTGGCAACGCCACGGCTACGGACAAAATTAATTCCGCCAAGATACTCCTTGACGAATCGACGGAGCTCTACGATACAATGCGCGCGAACGCGGGAGCCACGACGATTCAGTTGCCGCTCGCCTATTATACCGTACAGGTGGTCGACAGCAACTGGTATTCGATCATCTATGACGGCCAGACGTTTTACATCAAGCAGGGCGATGTGGTCACGCGGGTATCGCTGACGATCACCGCGGCGCACTGGGCGCTGACCATCCCGAATGGCGTGGCCAACCCCGCCAATGCCGTGGTTTCGGCCACTCTCGTCGGCAACAATTACCAGTTCGCCTACGCAGGGGTTCCCTACTTGCTGGCAACGGCGGATTATGACGGCGCCGCCGCCTCCGTCCTGACCCCGATCGCCACCACGGGCGAGAACAAGACCTACTTCGTCACCATCGGCATGCAGCCCGCGCTGCTGTACCTGGACGCGGCCTG
>Ga0082212_10006284_pt1 | contig 16016 bp, 13 predicted proteins | sample TergutNt197P3_FD_71548 | JGI IMG/M metagenome (GOLD analysis project Ga0082212, IMG submission 71548) | Neocapritermes taracua P3 segment gut microbial communities from Petit-Saut dam, French Guiana - Nt197 P3 | ecosystem: Host-associated > Arthropoda: Insects > Digestive system > Gut ... | reverse complement strand
TTTTATAATTTTCAGTTTAAACTTCAAAATTTCCAAGCGCTTCCATTCGGAAAGCGACACAATGATTAGTTTTCTTTGTTCTTTTTGCTTCCCTTCGGAAAGCGAAACATTAATTTTTTGATTAAGGTACACTCTTGCGTATAAAAAGAACTAAAAATCAAGACTTCATGCGCTTCGCACGTTGAATTTTACGTTCAGTCGGCTAAAATCTATGTAACTCGCTACGCTCAAACAACATAGATTTTTACGCCTTCCTCACTATTCAACGGCTCATCACACGAGGTCGGTTGGTGATTACCCACAACCAGTTGATTAATACATAATTCGTTGTTCATTATCAATTATCAATTGCTTCCGTTCCGAAAGCCAAACATTAATTTTAACACTATTGTAAAGTTTCAATTCTTAGTTCTTAACTCTTCGTTCTTAGCTCTTTTTCAGTCTTCTCAGGATTATTTCTACATTTTCTTTTTTTCGCGCTTCTAAAAAAGCCTCTTCGTCGCCATACGCTGCCACTGCAAAGGTCTTTAACAGAGGCATGGCAGCAAAAACAAAAACGTTGACGGAAGCAATATTGATCAACAAATCAACCGGATCAATCGGGTTGATCGTGCCACGTTCCACTTCTGCGTCGATTTCCTTCGCTATTCTGCTTAATATATGGCTACCAATTTTATAAATCTTGTCTTCAAACAAAACCAAGCGATTTGGCTTGAATATCAATTCATTAATCACAAAACGAGGCAGATTGGCATTGGCTTTCAGAAAATCGAAATGAAATTCAATCGAACGTTGTACTTTTTCCAAAAAAGGCATATCCGGTCTGTCAAAAAAAACAAATAACGATTCTTTCAACAGGTTGATTTTCTTTTCAAATATCTTTTCAAAAAGATTCTCTTTCGTGCGATAATAATAATGCAGCATCGCATGTGTTACCCCTGCGAGCTTACAAATCTTGGTCGTTTTGGCTGCCTCAAACCCTTTATCCAAAAATTCTTGTTCGGCAGCTTCTAAAATGGCTTGTTCCTTGTTCATTAACATAAATATTTAACAAAAATATCTAACAAAATTATTTAACAATATTGTTAACGCCGCAAAGGAAATAATTATTGTTGAAATACGCAAAAAAAAAATTCATTTTTTGAAAAAAAAAGTACTTTTGTCGTTATTTTTTTCAAAATCGTATAGCATTATGGGATTATTTTCGTCTTTATTTTCTTCGGCAAAGCCTGAAGAAGACAGTAATAGGAGGGGCGACCTTCAGAATTTTGATTTGCTGAAATATGACGGCATTCGTGCATTACGGATTAATAAACCGAAATACGCAGTGAAATGTTTTACGGAAGCCCTTAAAATTCAGCCTGATATAGAAACAATGAAATACCTGATGACAGCATATAACGCATTAGATATGACCGATGAAGCGCTTGAAACCCTCGACGCTATGGTTGCTACCGGCGAGGAACCTGCCGAAACCCTGTTGATGCGCGCCAATTTCCTGTATATGAATGAGCAATACTCGGAAGCGACAGTCGATTGCGAGCAAATTATTGAGATGGATCCTGATAATTTTACGGCCTATTTTCTGTTGGCCAAAACAGCGCAGCAAACAGGCGAATATGAAAATGCTATCGGCCATTTGGATAAAGCGATCGGCATCAGAGAGGATTTTATCGAGGGATATACCTTACGTGCAGGTATTTATCTTGCGATGGAAAAGGGTAATGAGGCTTTAGCCGACGTCGAAAAAGTATTAGGGTTGGCGCCCGAAGATGAAACGGCTTATTTGCTTCGTGGTAGTATCCACGAGTTACTTGGTGATCATGAAGCGGCTTTGCTCGACTATCAGTCGGTACTGGAATTGAACCCTTTTAGCGAAGCGGCTTACCTGTTGGCAGGCAGGTTATTGTTTGCCGGTGAAAAATACGACGATGCATTAACCCTTTACAATGAAGCCACCGAGAATATTGAAAAATTTGCGGAGGTTTATGCAGCAAGAGCAATCGTAAAACATCAAATCGGCGACCATGAAAGCGCATTGGCCGATGAAGAAACAGCCAAAGCATTAAACCCTGATGAAATCGAAACGCCCGACGAAAATCCTAATTTTGACAATCTCTATAAGGGAGGAATCTATTAATCAATTGAGAATTGAGAGTTGAGAATTGAGAATGAAAAGAGCAAGGGGATTATTAATCCCTTTGTCATATTGAAAATTCTTTTAAAAATCTAATGTGCTAAAATTTCATTTTTTATTTTTCTTAATAAAACCATTATATAGTAAATAGAGCACAAAAAGACCACCCAAAATAAGTATGATATACGAAATTTCTTTACTGTATTGATTGATCAATGATGCCTGTCCGTGAGCAATATAGCCCATAACAGCCAAGATGATGTTCCATATTCCGGCGCCAAGTGTTGTAAATAAAAGAAACGGTACAAGCGGCATGCGTGCCAAACCTGCCGGGAGGGATATCAATTGACGAATACCGACTACTAAACGGCCAATAAAGGTAGAGATATTTCCATGCTTAATAAAATAATCTTCAGCCTTTTGTACTTTTGCTGTGCTAAGCATACACATTCTGCCCAATCTGCTTTCCGCAAATCGGTAGATAATGGGACGCCCTAACCACAGGGCAATATAGTAATTTAGTAAAGAGCCAAGTATGGCGCCTATAGTTGCGAAAACAACAACCAAGATGATATTCATTTCGTTATTTTCCTGACTTGCCTTATAGGCTGCGGGAGGAACAACGATTTCGGATGGAAACGGGATAAAAGAACTTTCAACAGTCATTAACAGGGTGATTGTTCCATAATTCATATTGTCCATATACCATGAAGTCACTTGCTCCACTATTGATTGTTTTTCCTTGTTTTCGTTTGCCGATTGCGCAAATAAGGATACTGTGATACTTAGCAACAGGGTTATTCCGATTATTTTTGTTTTTTGCATTTTCAAATCTATTAATTATGAAGATTTTTATTGGTCATAAACTTTGCCGATAATTCGTTTGAAGAAATGTTGTTGTATTCGTCTCTGTATATTTCGTCCGCACCTAAATAGAAGGCATGTTGTTTTTTGCGTTTTTTGCCGGCGGGAAATATTTTTTCCAAATATGCGGAAATCGCTTCGGACGAACTCTGAGCATATAGTTGGCAAAACATACCGGTATTTCCATCAAATAGATACCTGATGATTTGGTTTTCAATGCAATCACCATTTCCGCCTGATTCAATATCAGAAATTTGTTGCGCAAAGCATTTTTCTATTTTTTGTTTCGGTGTCATGCAGAATTTGTTTTTTGCATCAACCCTGAAATTTACATTGTCTGTGCCATGTTGATAGATCGATTGAATAATCTGTTCGATATTATGGATAGCGTTCTCTTTGCCTTCAGCCATAAATAACATTTCATTGAATAGCAGAAATAACAAACTGCCCGGAAAACAATCGGCAATGTTTAATAAACCATTTACCTCTTCATCCTGAGGTTCAAATAGAGAACGGATTGAAGCGCCTGTTTCCATGTTATCGTACTTTTCGATCATTTTCTTTATCAAACTATATGCTTGCCCGGATTGTTCGGAAAAATCCATAGATGGTTGAATACAATCGACAACTGAATGGGCGCCATCGAAAACAACATCCTTATAGATTTCAACCATTTTTTCAAAATCTTCTTTCAGAAAACAACAGAAAGCTTTCAGAATTTTGATTTCCACATCGGAATCATCACATACCAACGCGAAGTCGAATGCTTCGATGGCCTTGTCATAATCTTCCGTAATCGCATATAATCGCCCCAATATGTACCAATAGTCCACGCTATATGGATTGCAATCAATTAATTCCTTGCATACCTCAATGGCTTTTTCTATTTCATAACGCATATCAAGATGATAACATAATTCTTCTTTCAGGGTCACACTATCCGGAAACAGAGCCAGTCCGCGTTTAACAAAATCATAAGCGTTCTTACTTTCATGTTGTTCACGCAAAATATGGGCTAAGTATTCGTAAGTTTCCTCCAATTCGTTATCAGGGTCTGTTTTTATTGTTTCAAGACAGGCCAACAACTCTTCATAACGGTCTAATGCACAAAGACATTCGCATTTCATTATTTTCAAATCCTGATTCACTGTATCACTGAGTTGTTCAATCAATGCAAGCGCCTTATCAAAATTATTGCTGTAGATATAGCCTTTACATATATGTACTTTGATATCTAAATTGTGCGGGTGTAATTTTTGTCCGATTTTGACCACTTTTGCGAAATGGTCAAAATCTTCAATATCTTCAAAATATTCAAGCAACTCAATGATTTCATCGGCATCGAAATAAATTCCAATACCACTGCTTTCCATTTCAAGATAACGTTGCACAATGTTGTCCATATACTATAAATTAGGAATTACGAATTAGGAATTACGAATTAGGACTTTACAATAATATTAAAAATTATATAATGTTTGGCTTTTCTTCCCTTCGGAAAGAGACACATTCTTTGATTTTTTCATTATGGATAGTTCGGAACAGAAGCAATTACGAATCAGTTACTCAGTTATTCAATTATTCAGTTATTGATTTTTCTTCCACGTATCTTTCAACGAAACCGTACGGTTGAAAATCAATTTGCCGTCTTTACTGTCAGGGTCAAGATTGAAATAACCAACACGTTGAAATTGAAAATGGTCAAAAGGTTGGGCATTGGCTAAATCTGCTTCCACAAAGCACCGGGTTAATATTTTAAGAGAGTCGGGATTAAGCAGTTCGGAAAGACTTTTATCTTTTTGTTCCATTGGAAACTCATCCACAAACAAACGGTCGTACAACCTTACTTCTGCCGGAATAGCATGGTCAACCGATACCCAGTGTATTGTTCCTTTCACTTTCCGTCCGCTGTCTGGCATACCGCTTTTTGTCAACGGGTCGTATTCGGCATACACTTCGACCACCTCGCCTTCTTCATTTTTCTTGCAACCCGTACATTTTACGATATAGGCACATCGCAGGCGTACTTCCTGGCCTTCTGTCAGACGGTAGTAATTTTTCGGCGCATTTTCCATAAAATCGTCTTTTTCGATATAGAGTTCACGTGTGAATGCGATTTGATGCGTACCTTCTTCGGGTTTTTCGGGGTTGTTGACCGAATGCATCATTTCCGTTTGCCCTTCGGGGTAGTTTGTAATAATCAGTTTGATGGGGTTTATCACTGCGGCTACGCGGCGTGCGGTTGCATTCAGGTCTTCGCGAACGGAATGTTCGAGCAGCGCCATATCCACCGTGCCTTCATATTTTGTGTAGCCGATGCGATCCACAAAAGCGCGAATGGAAGAAGGCGTATATCCTCTGCGGCGAAGTCCGCAGATTGTCGGCATACGCGGGTCGTCCCAGCCGCTTACCAGATTATCTTTTACCAATTCGAGCAGTTTGCGTTTGCTCATGACCGTGTAGGTCAGGTTCAGGCGGTTAAATTCCGTTTGACACGGGCGGTAATCGCCGTCGCCTTTCAGCAAATCAATATAATAATCATAGACCGGACGGTGTACTTCAAATTCAAGCGTACACAGCGAGTGTGTGACTCCCTCAAAGTAATCGCTTTGTCCGTGTGCAAAATCATACATGGGATATACTTTCCATTGGGCGCCTGTGCGGTGGTGCGGCGTATAAATGATGCGATAGATAATAGGGTCGCGAAAGTGCATATTGGGCGACGACATATCTATTTTAGCGCGAAGCGTCATGCTTCCCTCTTTAAATTCGCCGTTGTTCATCCGAATGAAAAGATCCAGATTTTCTTCGACAGGCCGGTTTCGGAATGGACTTTCAACGCCCGGTTGAGTAGGCGTACCTTTCTGAGCAGCAATGTCCTCGGAACTTTGTTCGTCAATATAAGCGTTTCCTGTTTTAATCAGTTCCACAGCAAAGTCAAATAATTGTGGGAAATAGTCTGAGGCGTAATATACATTTGCCCATTGAAAACCTAACCATTGTATATCTTCCATGATGGAATCCACGTATTCGACGTCTTCCTTGACAGGGTTTGTATCGTCAAAACGCAGATTGCAAATGCCGTTATATTTTTGGGCAATGCCAAAATCCATACAAATCGCTTTCGCATGTCCAATATGCAGATAACCGTTTGGCTCAGGCGGAAAACGAGTCTGTATTCGCCCGCCGTTGACTCCTTCGGCCAAGTCTTTCTCAACCATCTGTTCAATAAAATTCAGACTTTTTTTAAGCTCATCAATCGTTGCAACATTATGATTCATATACCTTTTTTTTAATTGTCGCGCAAAGGTACAATATTAATTAAGAATGGAGAATGTTCCTTAATAAAGTTTTTCAATGTATGGTTTTTCGAAGCGAAGTAATGAGTATTAAGAATTTTGAATTTATTACTTGCGACGTGATAGTTTATTTTTTTGCAAATCGCGCATACAATTCTTCTTTTGTGTGATTTACGATTTCATTCATATCATGACGAGCTTTTCTGCCATGCGATTTGGAACTTGATAACCAATTGGAATCTCTCGTGTGCGTCAAGTGGAAAAGACAGCCTTTGCTGCGATATATCTCGAAATCAAAGCATAACCACCGATAATGTCTTTCTCCATCTTCCAATCCCCAACTATAAAACGCTTCATTATCCATGCCTGAAAGTTGGTATTTGTCTGTTTTTGCAAAGATAGCTCCGCCTACAGCTCCGATAACGCCCTCTACGTTATACAGTAATTGCATCTTTCCACAGTTGGCTTTCAAGAAGGCCAAATCACGGTGAACGACGTAATGGTTACGCAGCAAGTCGGATGTGTCATAAAAATTCCCGTCGAAAGGATAAGCAATATCGCAAAGATTTTGTCGTAAATGTTGTATTGAATCTAAAATCTGTTCATGGTCAATAATCACATCCGCATCCCAAATCCCTGTGAAATTGGTTTTTACTTCCATGGCCAACCGGTTTACGTATTTGGTTTTGTGATAAACAGGATCTTTATCTTCCACAAATAGATAAGTGATACGGTCTTTGAGGATATTTTGGATCATTCCGTTATTGTAAGGAGCGGCCTCCAAAACAACAATGTGTGTCTGAAATTTTTCCAAAAGATGATCAACACAAAGGATTAAATTTTCCAAACGAATAACCGTGTCCACCCTGATCGGAATAATAAATGTGGTATCCTTTAAATCATGTTGCATAACTTCTGTGTATTCTTGTAACTCGTAACTTGTAACTCGTAACTGTTTTCGATGTGCGCAAGCACAAGCTGCACGCCCGGAAACCCGTTCAACAATCCATGGTGGATGTCATAAAAATATTCCCGTTCGATTAATGCGTTCCATGCATCCGAATTTTGCAACTTGTCGTAAAGCATTTGAGACTCAAAAGGAATTTGATAATCGGGGAAATTGCGGTTGATTACGTGTAACAGTATATAAACTGCAGAAAGCCCGTTGCTGATAAATACCTTACGTCCGGTCATTTCCTTTTCAAGAATTTCGTCCAAATTGGTTTCGCGATACAGCAATTGGATATAGTTGTTCCACGTTGCCCGGTCATGCAGATAAGGTTTTAGATTTAACATGCCCCATAACAGAAAAAGCCGGTTGGAATGAAGTATCAGGAAGCGTGAAAGGATGCTTAATTGTAATGTATCAAGCATCTTGTAAATCCTGTCATTATAAAATCCGGCTTCCAATAGTTTGCTGATAATCCACAACAATACAGGCAATTGATATTGATAGATTGAGAAAGCGTACGATTCGTTCAGGAAATCATCGTCTATCCGGTTATAGAGCATATTTATTATTTTGATAATCCAGTCCCTGTACAGTGTTTGCATGTTTGTGCCCGCCTGTTCTTTCAGGCGAATATACAGATATCCCGTCAGATGCAGTATCAACGTTGGCGAAAAAACTGACGAATCTTGTTGAAAAACAATCCTGCGATAGATTTCGTTATCAATCGTTTCAAGTATTTCATTCAAATCTCCTTCTACGAACCGATTCTTAATAAGATAAGTTATCCCCAATCCGACTCCGGCCAAACCGTCTTCCACAGCAATGGACTGATTGGGCGATAAATCGCGTAGCATTATTTGGTCAAGCAACCGATCAGCTATGGATTGATATTCCGAATTAGATTCGATTTTTGACAAATGGTACAAGTAAATGACCAAACCCATTTTCCCGTAGAATAAACCTGCCGGATAACTCTCAAGATTGGATGACAGCAGTTTGTCGGTTAATTGTCTCTGTATATCTTCCATTCATTTATATACTATTCTCTATATTTAATTAATCATTAACCACTAACCGTTAACCGTTATCTTTTATATTCAAGATTGATTTTTTCTGAAAACTGAAAACTAAAAACTGAAAACTATTTCTTGTGTTTCACCAGCATAATCACCGGATTATCTTCTGCATCCAGTTCTGCCGCAATTTCTTTCAATTTACCCTCTTTCAATTCCCCTTTATTGTAAGCCTCAACAAGTTGGTGGGCTTGTATTATTTGCCAGGTTGCGATTTCATTATTTACTGGTCGGGAAATCATATTTATTTGTTTATTATTTGAATAATCGGAATTATATACTGTAAACCCGAAAATAGCATTTTCCTGCTTGTCAAACATAAATTCTGTGCTTGGGAATCCTTCCTCTGTCTCAAAATTATATATTTTTTTTACTGCTTTCATAAAATAATATTGTTTGGTAATAATCCCTAAAACAAGAAATACTTCCGGATTCAAGGATTGGACAGATGGTGTTCTTATAATAAAAGGCGTCATATTATAATTATGAGAACAGCTGAAAATAGTATCAGATGAATGCTCCGTAAGTATCCATTTATTGTTATAAGGAATTATATGATAGGAAGTTATTGAATTAGACACAGAAGTTTCCTCATCTATCATCCTTCTTACTTTTGCTTCTTTTAATTCTATAAATGGAATTTTAATTTCTTTGGTAATCTTCCCATCTTGTTTGGATATCAGAACAAATCCTCTCTCTTCATTTTCTCTATCATAGCAAATCAGATTATCTCTATCATAATTGAATACGTCGGTATAATATGAAGTACAAGCGTTTGCTTCGTGTTTAAAACTTCTCTTGAATGATCCGTACAAATCATATACAAAAAAACATTTTGCAAAAATATCACTGACAAACAGTTCTTCGTTATCTTCATCCAATGTAATAGTAAATATATAGGTATATTCTTCGCCTCCTTGCCCTTTTCGGTTTATCTTCCTTATACCTTTACCGTTTCTGTTATATACAAAAATATCCCCATCGTTGAATCGGTTTGTTACCAAAATTATTTCCTTACCGATATCTTTCACTAAGCCTTGAGTAAGAAAATCATCTGTAGTTTCTAACGGAATGTATTCCACATCCATAAAATCCTGAAGAATCAATTCTTTCTTGGGATAATTTTTCGTAACGTCAACGGTGATTAAATCATCCGATGCTTGTTTGCCTCCTCCTTCGCATCCTACCATTACGACTAGGAAAGTAATTGCTACAATATTTTTTTTTCTTTTCATAGTTATTATTTTAAAATGCCGTAAAGATAATATTTTCTATTCACAACTAACCGTTTGTCGCCAGCAATTAACCACTATTTCACATGGCAAAGATTCGGACGCCCAATGGCTATTTCATAATCGGATGGAGATGGACAAAGCCATTGATAAATACAATTATTGCATGGTGCTTGATTGCGAATACAAAACCAAGATTTGCCTTTTTCCAATTCATTGTGGATTATTTCAGAAATATTGTCTGTATAAATATTACCCAATGCCGTATAATGTATATTGGCATAAGCATCACCATTGGGCATGATGTTGATTTTTCCGAAATTATAAATATTTATTGATCGGTGGGCGAAAAAATCTTTAATAGATAATGAAGATGATAAAATATCTTCTTTGGAGAGAAAAACGTTTTCTTCGAAAAATTCAAGATTAATCCCGTTGTATATAGGCTTAATCTGGTGTTTTTCAATTTGAAATCGGTCAATAAGTTGCTCCGCTTGCGAATAGTCTTCTTCGGATGACACTTCAAAAACATATTCAATCGGCAAAGTTTGATTGAGTAGTATTTGTCTTGAATCATTCCATTGTTGCTTGTCTATCGGAAAATGAACTGATACCGTGTATGCAAAATTATTCATATAAGCAGGCTGTAAAGCAATCACATTGGTATAGGAGCATATTATATTTTTTAGTGAAGATTGTTGATCCAAAAAAGACAACAAATCTCTGTAATTTTTTACCGCCTCAATATTTCCAATAATATTAAAAGTAAATCCATCCGGTAAAGATTTCAAAAAAGAGATAAATAGTGTAATGTTAATTGTATGATCTATATAGATACTAATTTCGGATAGATACTCCAAGACGTTTGTATTGGGATAAAAATTATATACTTCATGCTTATCCGAAAAATTGAAATAAGGTAATAATTGAAAAGGTTTACCATCGGATAAGGCAACATCTATAATATCACCCATGTATTTTTTCTGCAACTCACTGATAAAGAAATTAATGTGTTTATTCTGATATTTTTCTTCCGTTAATAAAACAACGCCGCAATTTTCTTTTTGAAGCAATTCGTGCAACAGTTCAATCACCTCACTCTCATCTGATTCGATAGTAACTCCATCAAGAGTATTGTATAATAAAGCACATTGCTTAGTCAGGCCCACATATACATAAGGTTCTATCGTGAACCAATAATCGGTTGCTTTTTTCTTCTTTTTCATTCGATTACTATGTCTTCTAATATCTAAAAAAAATCATTCGGGTATTTTTCAAGGAAAGTAAAAAGACGATACAATTTATTCTTAAAAGCCTTTTGGTCATAGAACCGTTCACAAATAAATTCTTCCGTGCCCAACTTATCTAAATTTTTGATATTAAACATACACAATCCGCAAAATCTGTAAGCATAACAGTGTTGGCAAAACTTTTTAAAATGATCATAATAGGAATTGTATTTATGCACAATTTCTTGAATATTAATCTCTACATCATTATTCACATTCCCTATGGAAAATTTGTAGTTAATTTTTTCACAGGTTAATAATTTATTTTGAGTAGTTAAATATACTTTTTTACCAAAAGGCAAACAAGTACACGTTGGCAAAGATTTTTCTTCATTATGCAATAAGGAAGTTATATTTGTCCTGTAAAAATTGATGGAAAAGTATTTAAGAAAGTCGGATAATTCATCAAATAATAATAACCCGTTGTTAGGTAACAAATTGAATTCTTCTTTTTGGTATTCGGTTTCACTCTTTCTTTTGCTATGAAACATCATATTATACAGATCGCTTCTATCCAAATTCTTATCATCCGTGGCTAATTCTGCGACCTTTGGAATTTTATAATATCGGTTATAAATAAACTCATAGATACTTTTAACTGAATTTCGGTTATGCAAAACTGCATTAAAACCAATATGTTCAGAGAAATATTTAGGATAATCCCTTTGGATCATATCCACATTTTCAATTACTTTTAGGAAAGAATTATTCTTGTTTTTCCTAAAAACGCGATAGCTATGATTATCTTCGTTTCCGTCCAAACTAATCACTATATTGAATTTATTTGTAACTAAAAAATCAATGTGTTTATGTAACAATGTAGCATTGGTCGTCAGATAATAATCAATTTGTATGTCTTTTTCAAATTTTAATTGATTAACTACTTCAACTATTTTTTTGATAAATTTGATGTTTAATAGTGGTTCTCCTCCATAAAAACCAATATTTACTTTATTATTTTTATTTTTACATTTAAGATCGACAATATATTTCAGTAATGTTATTGCACTTTGAGTATTTATATTATTGTGATTTCTTGCATCAAATCCCTCATACAACTCCCCAAATGCACAATATGTACAATTTAAATTGCAAAAATCAGTTACCTCAAACACAATCTGTTTTGTATGAACAATACTTTCTTTAACCGCAGACTCGTTTAAACTTCCAAAATCGGCAAGTTTTGAATTTGTAAAAAAACCATGTTTTTTCAAATATGAATATTTTCCCAAATAATACGGGTCAACCTCTATGGATTTTTTATTTGCTTTCTCAAATTCCGGATGTACCAACATAGATAATCTGTGATGGACATCGTATATATATGAGTTATTTTTTTTCGTTGTGAGAATAAACGATTTCATCATATTGCTATATAAAATTATCAATTGATGACTGATAACAAGCCATCAGTCATCAATTGATAAAAAAATGCGAATGTCGAAAATTTTAATTGAAGCAGTTTAAACTTCAGGATCAGAACCTGCCTGATCTAAAGCGTCGGTCATTGCCCCAGACGGCGCGATAGGCTCTTTGCAATAACAACTCCCACAATCACACCTATTGGTACCACCTAATAAAGCATTCATTTTACGCTTTTCCAATTCATTTTTACTAAGATAATTCAACTTAATTCCGCTTAGCTTTTTTACATTCTTTTCCATTTTGTTTAATGTGTTTAATTTGACAATAATGATTTTAAAACATCACAAAACTAAGGGATTCCGGTAAACTGCCAATAGCCTGATCAGGCCTTTTTTGCATTGTTTATTTGTCATATAATCAGCAATATATATGCTGTAACGGAAATTTGCGCATATATATTGGATTTTTGCGCATACAAGAAATCATCATAAAAAGAGCGACCAAGTAAGGAATCCCTCTATAAACGTCATTCGCTTTTTACCACCTCTGCAGGGTTGCTGTTGGCTACTTTCAGTACCTGCCTTAACACGGTAAGTAAAACTACTGTGGTTATTGCAGTAATCACTCCTGCCAATAACCACCACGGGATATTCGTACGGTAGGCATAGCCTTGCAGCCAGCGGTGCATCGCATAGTAAGCCAATGGAAGCGCTATAAAACCTGCCATAATCACCTGCAAGATGTGTTCGCGGAAGAACATGCGAACAATATCACTTACTTCTGCGCCAAACACTTTACGGATAGCTATTTCTTTACGGCGGCGTTGGGTGGAGGAGGCGGCTATGGCATATATTCCAAACAGTGAAATCATCAGACAAACCGTCGCCAATACGGAAAACATCTTTAAACCTGCTTGCTCCGAATGATTGAGGCGGTCGAATAACTCATTGAGTGGCGTAGGGTAAACATCAACCAAAGAGGCGTCAATTTCGGGAAGAATAGCGTTGATTCGCCGTAACGCCTCTCGCTCCTGACCGGATACTACACGGATATACAGGCTGTTTGAGGGATACGTTTTTCGGAAGATGGTTGGATAGATACGGTTGCGAAGCGACAATGTATGGAAATCGTTTACCACGCCGACCACTTCGTATGCTTCCATAGCAAGATTATAAGGCAAACGGATAACGGATCCTACCGGATCGCTAAGTCCCATTACCCGAACTGCTTCCTCATTGAGCACGATTTTTTGTACCCCACTTTCGTCCCACCATTTTCCCATCAGCATTTTTAGTCCGAATGTTGCGGCAAACCGGCTGTCTGTGGGAATGGTATGAAAAACAGGGTTTTCAGAGGGCAGTTTTCCCTGCCATTCTACTTCAGTGGTCATTGTACGGGCATTGTGTTGGGGTTCAAAATAGGCGTCTGTGATATTTTCGATTTGCGGGATGGCTTCAAGTTCATGTATCAACGCTGTTCGCACATCTTCTTTTACAAAAAAACTCAATCCGGATAAATGTATAATTCTATTGTGGTCGAATCCCAAATCTTTATGGCTGACAAAACGCATTTGCATCATTACTACCAATGCGGCAACAATAAATACCACACTGACGGCAAGTTGCAGGGTAATTGCCATACGCCGTAACATTGGCGCTTGCTTCTTGTTACTTGTAGCCTGTAACTTGTAACCTGATAGCCTGCTCAACCGCCAAAATGGAATAATACCAATAAATTGTATCAAGGCCATTACCCCTGTTCCGCAAATAATGAAAAGATTAATAATTTGCGTCACTCCAACGGAAATATGCAGTAGCCCGGAAAACATGGGACGGAAAAGGATGATGAAGAAACAGGCAAGTAGCAACGACAACAAGATAGAACAAGACAACTCGAACATCATCTGCATAATCAATTGCCTGCTTTTAGCCCCATGAACTTTGCGCTGTTGTAATTCGCGGAAACGTTGTCGGAAAAGATCGAGATACAGGTTCAGAAAATTGAATACAGCGCTGAAAATAAGCAATACCCCTGCTGCAACAAACAAGCGTATAAAATTCAGCGTAAATGGCGCCTCTGCGTTTAAGCGGTGGCGGATATCGCTAACAGGCAGCATACGCAACTCAATATTAGTATCTGCATCTAATTGCGCCGGAAAATCACGCAATTGTGCTGCGAATCTGTTGATGTCAGTATATGGATGGAGCCTTACATATCCATACAAAGTAGCCAAAGCCCATATCTGCTCTTTAGTATTTTCGACGAAAGTTTTTTGTAATGATAACTGTTCATGAGAAAGGATAGCATCAAACGCTATATTGGTGTTTGGCGGCGGATCTTTTACCACAGCAGTAACCGTATAGGGCGGAAACCAAGTGAATAATGTGCTTTTTATCTGCTGCCCGATGGCATTTTCCACATCCCCAAACAAACGTATGGCTACAGATTCGGTAAGGATCATATTGTTCAAGACTTCTAACGGTTGCCGTGCATTACCGCTAATAACCGCTTGTGGAAAAACATGCAAAAAGGTACTGTCGGCAAACAGCGTGCGCAACTGTATATATGGCGTTCCCTCAGCGCTGCAATGCTCCGTTTCGGTAAAAAAAACGGTTGAGGTTTCTATTGCCGGAAACTGTTCGCGCAGTTTTCTTTCCAAAATCCCTGAGACAAAATCATTTGTCTTTCCCGTTTGTTTTTCCACGGAATAAATACGGTAAATATGCGCGGCATCGGGATAAAAACTGTCGTATGTCGTTTCGTAACGATACCAGTAAAGCGCAGGAACGAAACAGGCAAAGCCGAATGCCAGTCCGAAAATGCCAATCAACGACTGCGTTCTGTATTTCCACATATTGCGGAAAGTGATTTTAAAATAATGCTTAATCATAATTGTGAGTTATTTTTGAAGGTTATTTTGCTGTAATTACTACAAAGATAATCATTCTATCTAAAACTGTGGATAATCATTTTAACTTTTTCTTTCCTTTCCAATATCGAATGGCGCCTTCTGAGATACCTGCCTTGTCTGCTGCTTTTCGTATGCTCAAACCACTGTCTAAATACGCTTGGATATGTTGCATCATATCATCAGTAACCGAAATTCGAGCTCTTTTGCGAGGCGATTCAATCGGAAGTTGCTCAGGTTTTTTTCAAACTTTATTCTCGCACATATAAAATACGATGGTTAGAGGCAAGATTTATTGCCTCCTGCATTGAATGTACGTCCAGTTTGAAGAACAATTCGGTGATCTGATTATGTATCGTGTGATACCCCTTACATAAATCGTGGGCTATTTCTTTCACAGTTTTGCCTTGTTGGGCAAGCATCAGTATGGTTCTTTCGCGTTCGGCAAGCGCCTCAATAATGACGGGTTGCCATCTTCGGGAAGCTCTTTTATATACTTTATGTGTCCGTCCGTTTTTGCTGAATAAAAGCAGATTTCCCGATTCTTTGGCGGTCGAACTGTCTAAGGTACAAATCAAATAGCGCAGTTCATTATCTTCCCATGCAGGTTTCATCAGTTGATAAACCATTTGCGACAGGGGGTTTGTAAGAAAAGAAACTTTGCGTTGTAAGCGGAATGTACAGTAAAAGGAATCAATATCATCGCGGCAGTCTTCGTTTTCTTTAAGGTAAAGCAATACGGCTCTGTGCATTAATGCCCACAAATGTAAATCTTCGGCATGTATTATTTCCGGGTAAAATTCGTATCCCATAGCCAAGGCTTCTTCGACGGAATAGCCACACAGAAAAAGTTCATTAGGGTAGATATAGCAAAATCGTCGATTCCGTATGTCCAAA
>Ga0082212_10006283_pt1 | contig 16017 bp, 18 predicted proteins | sample TergutNt197P3_FD_71548 | JGI IMG/M metagenome (GOLD analysis project Ga0082212, IMG submission 71548) | Neocapritermes taracua P3 segment gut microbial communities from Petit-Saut dam, French Guiana - Nt197 P3 | ecosystem: Host-associated > Arthropoda: Insects > Digestive system > Gut ... | reverse complement strand
GAATGCATAAACATCCCCAAGCGTCTGGATCTTGGCAAGAGGCTCTTTGTTATGCAGCTTGAAATGGAACGCCTTTTCCAGCACGATGACCATATCCACGATATCAAGGCTGTCCAGCCCGAGATCGTCGCGAATATGCGCTTCCGGGGAAATACGCTCCGGATCCAGCTCAAATTCTTCAATCAGCGCTGCATTTACTGTCTCTGCAATGGCGTCATTGTTCATGCTGCACCGTCTTCAGAAAATGTGTCGAATATCACTGTGCAATTACAACCGCCGAGCGCAAAACTGTTCTTGAGAACAACAGTCTTTTCAAGCTTTGTCCGGGTCGTGAGATGCGCTATATCGCCGCAGCGCGCATCCGGATTTTCCAGATTCAGGGTCGGAAAGTACACTGATTCGCGCAGCATTTCAACACAAATGATGCTTTCAAGAGCGCCGCAGGCGGCCATGGTATGTCCCAGATGCCCTTTCATGCTGCTTACGGGAACAGATGAGCCGAACATCTCCTGTATGGCCTGTCCTTCCGCTATATCGCCATATTCCGTGGCCGTGGCGTGAGCATTGACGTAGCCCACGGCTTGCGGGTGCAGGGATGCGTCATGCAAGGCCTGCCGCATGCAGTCGGCAATGGCCTGGGCGTCCGGGTGCGCGATATTGGCGGGAGAGGACACGATGGCGGAGCCTCGTATTTCGGCAAGCACACGCGCGTTGCGGGCAAGGGCGCTGTCCAGGCTTTCCAGAAGCATGACGCCGGCCCCCTCGCCACATACGATGCCGCTTCTGCCGACATCAAAAGGGCGGGATGCCGATCCGGGATCCGTTTCATGGGAGGCTGCCCCCAAACGGTCAAATGTCGCCGAGGTCAACAGGTGGAATTCGTCAGCCCCGCCGCAGATCATCAGTTCTTCGCGCCCCGCAGCGATGGCCTCATAGCCCAAGCAGATGCCCATAAGCCCCGAAGCGCAGGCAGCGGCCGGGGCGAGCGTACGTCCGATGCATCCGCAGGCCAGCGCTACATTGGCTGCCACGGTGTGACTCATGACTTTGAAAAACACGGTACTGCGCATGTTTTCCACGCTCAATTCGCTTAAAAACATCTCAAAAAATTCGTGCAGCATTTGCGGGCTGCCCAAGGTTGAACCCGCCGCCACGCCCATGCGCGGCAAGCTCAGACCGCGATCAAAGCCGGCCTGTTCCAAGGCTTCCCATGCGGAAAAGCAGGCGAAAATGGACATGGGAGACATGGTACGCCGCAGATCACGGGGAATGCGGCGCTCATCCAGAGCCGGAACTAGACCGGCCACCCGGCACGACAAACCTTGCAGGCGGTATTCCGGCAAAGGGCGAAGAGCGCAGATATCGCCGCGTATGCCCGACATAAGCGCGCCGACGCCTTCTCCGTAGGGGGACACAGCGCCCATTCCTGTAACGACTACACGTTGCTTGCGCATTTTCTGAACTCCTCAAGCGCGCTGTCATGCCCCAAGGCAAAACCCACGGCAAGCGCCGCGCTGACAATGCCTCCCAGCACACCGGGCAGCAAAATGTTCTGTCCGGCGAGCAACAGCCCCGGCACGCGGGTTAGCGGCAATAAGGGCAGTTCCGCCATATCGTGGCGGATGCCGTATAAACTGCCTGTGCTTCCATGTATCCAATCGCGAAAACTCAGTGCGGTCGCCGCATCAAGTACGCGCCATGCGCCGCGAAGTTCAGGCAGGCGCTTTTCAATATGCCGCGTCAAACGCGTTACGGCCTCTTCCTTCCGGACCGAATAGCTTTTGGGGCGAGGTTTTGGGTTGCCCGGCGGCAGGTGTCCTTCCCGCATGAAAGCTATGGCGTTCACAGCCTTACGCCGCAGCGCATCTTCAGCGCGGCCGCAGAAAAGGTATACGCTGGATTCCGGCTCGTCTTCACAGGGAAAAAGATCAGAAGCATCCGCTGACGGCAAAAGGTAGATGCTTTCATCATCCCGCAGTACATTATCATGAGTTTCGGCAAAAAGCAGCAGTACAGACCGGGTTTCAGGCAATTCCCGTATGCGCCTGTAATAGGCGGGGCGCAAGAGCCCTTTGGTCAGCAGGTTTTCGAGTTGATTCGGGTGGCCGGTGAAAAAGCACGACGTACAGGGCAGTTGTGTACCGTCTGCCAGATGTACAGCGCGCATCCCTTTGTCCAGCGTGGCCTCCAGGCCGGTGACTTCAGCCCCGCAACGCATGTGTACGCCAACATGCCGCAGGGACTCCAACAGGGCGTCAGCCAGGGCGCCCCCGCCGCCGTCCCATGTGCCGCTGGACTGGAAATACGGACCGGCCACCAAGGCGTATTCATGCCAGGCGGCTTGATGGGCTGGCGTGCCGTAGAGGAGGCAGCGGGCACTGAGCATAGCGCTCAAATGCGCCGGGAAATGCGCTTCTTCAAGGTGTTGGCTGACGCTGTGTTGTTGGCCGAATGAAAGGTTTGGTTCATGCTTGACGGCGGGATTGGTATAGGGAGAGTGGGCAAGACCAGCGTCCATGTGTTGCAGAAATGTGCGTATGCCCGGGCCGGAACCGGGGAACTGCCGTTCCATGGCATCTAGCACATGAGCATGTCCGGACGGCAGAACATAGCTGCGTCCATCGGCAAAATGGAAAAGATCCGTGTGCCGGGTGGAAATGTTACGCAAGGAGGCTTCTATCCCCAACGCCTTGAGCCAGTTTCTGAGGACGCCTCCTGCGTGGAGCCCCCCGCCGCAGTGAAAGCCTGTGTCGAAATACAACCCGTCCCGCCGGAATCCGCGCAGAAGAGGCGCTGCCTGGCGCTGCGCTTCAACAATAGTGACGGACAGTCCACGGCGTGCCAGCAGCAAGGCCGCCGTCATGCCGGTAATCCCGCTGCCCACCACTACGCTGGAGTCCTTGGACATTAGATCCTCAGCAGCAGGCAGGCATTGCTGCCGCCAAACCCGGCCGCATTGCAGAGCACAACGCGTGGCGGGGTATCCACAGTGCGATCGAGTACGGGGATGCCCGCCGTGCCTTCGTCCGGAGCCTCGAAATTGCGTGTTCCCGCAGTAAAGCCGTGCTCGGCCATAATAACCGTATATGCCGCCTGTGACGCGCCGGACATCCATAATTCATGTCCGGTGAGGCTTTTCAGGGCCATGACAGGCGGACATTCCGAACCAAACACAGCTCGCAGATTGGCGGCTTCCGCGGCATCGCCCAGAGGAGTGGAGGTGGCGTGCGCGTTGATAAGGTCAATATCCCCCAGGTTGAGCCCCGCTTCCCGTAGCGCCATACGCATGGCTCGCGCCAGCCCGGTATGGCTGGGAAGCGACAAGGCCTCGCCGTCGGAACCGCAGCCGAAGCCCAAAATTTCCGCGAGAACTGGTGCAGCACGTTTGCGTGCTGTGTCATAATCCTCCAACACCAGCGCCGCCGCGCCGCCGCTGGGAACCAGCCCGTCTCTGCCTCTGTCGAACGGGCGTGACGCATCTTCCGCGGGACTGCGCGTGGAAAAGGCTCCCAGTCCGTCAAAAGAGCTTACCGATTGCCAGTTTAGTTCCTGCGCTGCGCCGCAGATCATGCAATCTTGCCGTCCAAGGCGTATGCAGTCAACGGCCTGTCCGATGGCGTAGGCGCCGCTGGCGCATGCGGCGCTTATCGTCCAGTTGGCGCCTGTATTCCCGAAAAGGACATTCAGATTCATGGTGATGGTGGAATTCATGGAGCGAAAGATGTGTCCGCTGCCCATGTTTTCCGTGCGCCCGGCTGCAAGCAGCGCCTCATGCTGTTCCAGAACGGGCAGCACGGTCGAGTCATTGCCGAAAATTATGCCGCAGCGTTCCGAACGCAGGGTTTCCGGTTCCAGTCCGGCCTGTTCAAGGGCGTCCAGAACCGCCGCGTGCGCCTGCACGGCAAAATCCGGCATGCTTTTGCGTTGTTTGCGGTTCAGATAACGCGCCGGATCAAAACCTGCGATATGCCCGGTCAAGGGACTGCGAAATCCCTGCGCCAAGCGTTGGGGATCGGAAATAACGCCGGAACGGGCACGATACAGGGAGTCGGCAATCTGTTCGCGTGTTACTCCCAGAACGGACACAAGCCCGACCCCGGTGACGACGACCCTGCGCATCCCGCCTCACATGTACAGGCCGCCGTTCACGGCGAGCACCTGTCCGGTTACATAGGATGACATTTCGGAACACAAAAAGCGCACACAGCTGGCCACCTCCTCCGGCGTGCCCGGCCGTCCCTGCGGAACGCTTTTCATATATTCCTCAAGAGGCAGGTGGGTCGTCATTTCCGTGGTGATAAAGCCCGGCGCGACGGCATTCACGAGAATATTACGTTTGGCAAGCTCGCGGGCCAGGGCTTTTGTGGCGCCTATCAGGCCGGATTTTGCGGCGGAATAGTTGACTTGGCCCGCCATGCCCGCCTGCCCCGAGGTGGAGACAATGTTGATGATGCGCCCGCACCGCGCGCGCTGCATATGCGGCACAAGCTTGCGCGTGACATGGAAAAAACCGTTCAGATGCACATCCAGCACATCCTGCCACTGCTCATCGGACATCAGACCAAAAACGCCGTCACGGGCAAATCCGGCATTATTGACAAGGACAAAGGGAGTTGCCTGTTCCAGCAGTGGATCGAGGGCATTTTCCACGGCCTGCCTGTCGCCCACGTCAAAAGGCAGCAGGACGCATGTGCGGCCAAGCTTGCCTATTTCGTCGCACACGTCTCTCGCGGCGTCGTGATCCGAACGATAATTAAGCCAGATGTCAAAACCGTCACTGGCGATCCCAAGTGCAACGGCTTTGCCTATTCCTTTGCTGGCTCCCGTTATCAAAGCTGTACGTGAAATGGGCATAGGCAGCCTCTTGTGGATTCAGGGAATAATCCTTTGGGTTTTTGTGGTTCGGATGAGATCATAAATATACGGCGTCAACCCTATGGGAAGCGCCTGATGTTGTATACGCGCTTTCGTTCTTTATCAGTTTGTCGGCATTGTATGCCTCATACAGTTAATCAGGCGCGAAGCAAGAGCGTCAACCAGATTTTTGATTAACTTGCATCGCGTGCCGGTGAGAAACAACGGCACTAGATGTGCGCCAGCCTCATTGAGGGCGCGGGGGAGGGGCGGGGCCACCTTGGCGTTTATCCTCATTTTGTAGTGTTTTTATTAGCACCTCTGCGACATTGGAAAAGACATATTTCCACGCGCCGATGGTATACCCGCCGCCAGCTGCTACATAGCTATTTACAGGAATTGTCGCCAGTTCTTTCCCGTTAATATCGGTAACACGCCAAGCAGTGCGCAATTCCGTTCTTCCCGCTCCAGGGGCAAGCCAACGGATGAAGGCATTCCCTGGCAGATAATAAGTAATATTTCCATTCAGTATATAATCTCCCGGTGTGCCAAGTACATTTTTTTTCTCAAGCTCTGACTTGAGCGCATCTCGCATAGCATCGGTCAGGCTGAAAGGATCTTTTTCATCAGCAGGGAACACAAAGCCGGAGGTATCGACAATTTCCCCGATAGAAAATTTTCCCTCTGGATTTACCTTTTCGGCATTTGGTGCAGGCGCATATACTGCCTTTGTCCCACATCCCGACAGCACCGCGCACACTACCATTGCTACAAAAATCTGCATAAGAGATCGCACAAGTATCCTCCTATTTTTTAAGCTCATTAGCTCATTAGAGCGGCCATAGCAAGGCCGTTGCGTTATAGCGTGTGGTGGAAGATAGCGTGACACGGAGCAATCCCAAGGTGGAGTTGCGCCATACCCTGGTGTTTTACGTTACCCACGCATAGCCTGTAGATTACGGAATACATTGCTTTCCGAAACGATGAGACGTAAAGCCATGCGGGTAAACCGTAAGTTGGCGGATATGATGCGCCGGGCTTCCCAAGGATTGAAAGCCATGATCCGGTGCCCGCCACTTGCAGGGGCAGATCAGGTACGTCACAACGCCGATGCTCGGCGCTGGACTCAGGCTTGCGCCAAATATATGCTTGCCGGATTGCCCGGCGATGAGATCCGGCGACGAGTAAGCGTGGAGCTTGGCCTATCGCTTGATTACAGCCCCGGACGCACATAGTCAGTGAGAAGGCACACCTATAGATTTTTAGTGGTCCGTACCATGCGCCGCGTGCTCATTTGTTCTTTCCCCCGCGATGCTAGGGGGCGTCAAGAAAATGAAACAATTTCGTCACATCTTCTTCGCATTATTCGGGAATATACATGATGGGCCTTAAGGATAAGGCTGTTTCGGCTTCCTGAAATTTTCAAACGGTAATATCAGTTACCCCAGGAGTGAACATGCGTACAAGATTTGTTGCTTTTTTGTCCTTGCTGTTGTTTGCAGCAATCAACGCACCGTTTCTCGGGATTGCCGCCGGAGCGGACAGTGCGTTACGCGTCGGTGGTTCCACCACCCTTTTGCCGCTTGTAGCGGATGCGGCCAGTTTTTTCATGGACAAGTACAGAACTTGGGACAAGGTAAATCCCAATCTCCCCAAGGAAAGAATTCTGATCTACGTGACGGGTGGTGGCTCGGGCTTTGGCATTTCTTCCGCAATGAACGGCACCTTTGACATTGGTTTATCTTCCAGACCCCTGAAGAAGGAAGAGGAGACAAAACTCGGTGAGCACCGACAGTTTCTAATCAGTCAAGACTGCCTGGCTTTTGCCGCCAATGTCAACTCTCCTCTGGCAAAGGCTACGGACAATCTGAGCAGGGACATGGCCGCCAAGATCGTTTCGGGAGAAGCGCAAACCTGGAGAGATGTCCGCAGCGACCTACCAGCCACGCCCATAGTCCTGGTGATTCGCGATGCGGCCAGCGGGTCGAGCGAGATGGTAAAGCAGATAGTGCTCGCTGATAAAGGTTTTTCCCCCAAGGGCATCCAAGTGCCGTCGCAAGGCGCAAACCTGAAAAGGCTGGAAGGCAACGCAAATGCGTTCGGATATCTGTCTTCAGTGGTCGCAGGCAACAGCGATCAGCTTAGAGTGTTCAAATTTGAAGGAGTGGCAGCTACAAACGAAACAATAAACTCCGGCGCATACCCCATAACCCGCCCTCTTATCATGATCGTCAAAGGACAACCTAGTCCCCTGGTGGAGGCCTTCGTGAACTTCATTTACGACGAGGGGCAGGAAATAATTAAAGAATACGGGTATGTCCCGGTAAAAAAGCCGTAGAGACATCGGCGATGAACAGGAGCGATTTTTTGCCGCGTTTGGCGACTTGCGCCATGTTATGCGTCGGCAGCGCCTTTTTTCTGCTCATCATTCTTTTTGTAGCCATGGAAGCCGCACCGGCCTTATTCGGGGATTCCCACCTGTCACTGGCGGACTTTCTATTCCGTAAACCCTGGCTTCCTTGGAACAATCCGCCGGTTTTGGGAATTCTGCACGCTTGGTTGTCCACACTCATGGTTGCCGGCATAGCTCTGGCCATTGCCTTTCCTTTGGGCTTGGGGCTGGCCCTGTTTTTATCCGAACTGGCCCCGTTGCCGGTGGAAGCCGTCCTGCGACCCTGCCTGGATTTATTGGCCAGCATACCTTCAGTGGTTTACGGCTTCTTCGGCTTCGTCACCCTGGTCAAAGGTTTTGAGCACTGGTTCGACATGCCCACTGGAGAATGCGTGGGAGTGGCTGGCATAATTTTGGCGATCATGATCTTGCCGTTTATTGCCAGCATGGCCACGGACGCCTTACGCTCCCTACCCGCAGAACTGCGTGAGGCCGGCCTGAATCTTGGGGTCACGCGTCCGTATATGGTCCGCCGCATCCTGCTGAGGGCCGCCTCTCCCGGCATTTTTGCGGCTGCGGGGTTGGGGCTGGCCAGAGCCATGGGCGAAACCCTGGCGGTTCTTATGCTGGCCGGGAATGCCGTCATCATCCCGAATAGTTTTTTTTCACTGGGCCAGCCCATAACCGCCTTGCTGGCCACCGAACTGAGCGAAACAACGGTAGGGTCCACCAAATACCATGCCCTGTTTCTCGCCGGCCTGTTTCTTCTTGCTATGGTGGCTTGCCTGAATGTTTGGATATGGAAACTCAGAAAAAGGCTTTCCCATGCCGGATAAAACCATGTGTACGTTGCCGCCCTTGTCAAGGATGGCTGAAAGGCTATATGAGCCAATCCTGTGGCTGTGCGGTCTGATCGGCATGACCCTGCCGGTTGGCATCATCTGCTACATGTTGGCACACGGCATAGGGGTATTAAGCCTGGATTTTATTTTCGGCTCCCTGGGCGGAAGGCCTCTGGGATCAGCCGGAGGCATCGGGCCAGCCTTGGCCGGTACCTTGGCTTTGGCCGGCATTGGGCTTTTGCTGGCCTTCCCGTTGGGCCTGGGTGGAGCGCTGTTCCTTACGGAATATGAAAATTCATCTTCGCGTTTATGCCGGGCCTGCCTAGCCGCCGTGGAATGCATGGCGGCGATCCCCGCCATAATTTACGGACTGTTTGGCTATGCCGCTCTCGTGGTTTTTTTGGGCTGGCAGATATCTCTGCGAGCCGGAGCAGTGACCCTGGCCCTGGTGATGTACCCGATCATTCTGATCGGTTCCCGCGCAGCCCTGGTCGGTGTGCATAATCAATACCGGGAGGCGGCGTTGAGCCTTGGCGTAAGCAGGCTGTACACCATACGCAGGGTTTTGCTGCCTAGAGCCTGGCCCGGAATCGTCTCGGCCACGATACTTGGCTTTGGGCACGCGGCAAGCGCAGCTGCCCCCATCTTGTTCACCGCCAGCGTATTTTTTTCGCGTGGCGATCTTTCGTTGAACGAACCAGTGATGACCTTGCCTACGCATTTGTATTTTCTGGTGACGGAGGCCATATCTTTTCCGCATGCTTACGGCACGGCCTGTGTTCTTATTGTCGTCATGCTCATGTCCAATATTTGCGCCATGCTGGCCCGGCGCTTGGGCGGTCAGCACCGGCAGTGATGCTATGAGCAACCCATCCACTCCCTAGCAAGGAAAAGACTGACATGAATCTGGCATATGCTGAAGTTTCGGAAAGTCGTTTTGAAGCATGCGCGGCAATCTCCCCGTTCAGTTCGAGGGGACCAGTACTGCGCTGCAAGGATATTACAGCGGAATATTACGGCAAACAGGCTTTATGTGATATCTCTTGCGAGGTCAGCAAGCATGCCATCCTAGCCATCATGGGGCCTTCCGGCTGCGGAAAATCGACCTTTCTGAAAACCTTGAACCGCTCGCTCGAACTGACCCCCGGCGCTAAGGTCACAGGTGGCGAGGTCTGGTTTGCCGGTCGGGACATCTATGCCGAAAAGACGGTGGATCCCATGCTCAGACGCAAGGTGGGTGCCGTGTTGCAGCGTCCGGTGGTCTTCCCCATGTCCATCAAGGAGAATGTCATTTTCGGTGCCCGCTTTCATCGGCTGGTCGAACGCAGCGGTCTGGACAGTTTGTGTGAGGCGAGCTTGCGCGTTGTCGGTTTGTGGGATGAAATCAAAGACAGGCTTGAGGATTCAGCCGGTCGGCTCTCTATAGGGCAGCAGCAGCGGCTGTGCATAGCCAGGACTTTGGCCAACAAACCGGAAATCATCCTGATGGATGAGCCGTGTTCGGCCCTGGACCCCCGCAACAGTGAAAAGATCGAAGAACTAGTTCAGGTTCTCAAGGCCGAATATGCCATCGTCATTGTAACTCATAATATTGGGCAAGCCCGGCGCCTAGCGGATCAGGCTATGTTTTTCTATTCCGGGAGACTGGAGGAGTACGGCGAAGCATGGACTGTTTTCAACCGGCCGCAGGGGAAACTGTTGGCTGATTTTGTGGGCGGACACTTCGGTTAAACCATTTGCCTATGAGGATGAGGTATGCGGCAGCGTATTATCGTGGCTATGCTGGACGGGTTCGGATGGGATTATTGGGAACAGTCGGCGATGCCTAATCTACGCCGCATGGCGGAAAGCGGCCGGATCGTCAGGGGAAGCGCAGTATTTCCGACTCTGACCAATGTCAATAATGTGTCCATTGCCTGCGGTTGTTGGCCGGAAACGCACGGCGTGGCGACAAACTGCTATTACGATCAGGCTTCAAACTCCGCTAAATTTTTGGAGGACGCCTCCTTTTTGCTATGCCAGACGCTGTTCACCCGCGCGGCGGCCCAGGGAATAAAAAGCGCCCTTCTGACTTGCAAGGCTAAGACTTTGGGTATTTTGGAAAAGGATGTGGAACTCGGTTTAGCGGCGGAAAATCTGTCGGGCAATCTGTTGCAGCGCTATTCCAGCCCGCCTTCCATGTATTCCGCTGAAATCAATTACTGGCTGTGGGAAGCGGCGCTTGATATTCTGACCAATCGACCGGATATAGGCTTTCTCTATGTCCACACCACGGATTTTCCCATGCACCGCTGGCACCCCACAGACAAGGAGTCGCTCACCCATCTCAGGCGGGTGGACGAATATTTGGGCGCCGCGATGCGAAAAGCGCCCGATGCCGCCCTGCTCGCCACCGCTGACCACGGCATGAACAGCAAAACAACCTGCCTGGATCTGGCAAAAATCTGCGCCAAGCGGGGGCGGCCGCTCAAATATGCCGTTTCGCCGGTGGCGGACAGGCTGCTTGAACATCACGGCGGGCATGGCGGGGTTTCATATCTCTACCTGGAACAGGCCGGCGAGGCCGAAGATGTCCTCAATATCCTGCGCTCTCTGGACGGAGTCGAGGACGTGCTGGACAGAAAGACGGCAGCGCAACGCTTCCGCCTGCCGGCAGATCGTTTGGGCGATCTGGTTGTGCTGGCCGACCGGGACTGCGTTTTCGGCTCCCTCGAAGAGGAAAGAATCATTTTACCGGCCGGATATCGCAATCATGGCTCGCTGCATGAATCTGATATACCAATTATATCGTATAACCTGGACGACAAACATAAACCCGCACGTCAGTTGAAATATAATTTTGAGCTGACCAGCGGATTATTTGGGCAATGATAATATGAAGGAAATACTCAATAAGCATAGCAAATTGATCGTCGTACTCCTTGATGGATTAGGAATAGATTATTATTTTTCAGGGGCGCTTGCATACCTTAACAGCTTGGGTAATAATGGATTATTTTGCCGTGTAAGTGGAATGTTTCCAAGCGTCACCAATGTAAATAATGTATCGGTATGTTGTGGAAACTGGCCTGATGAACACGGCATCACGGCAAATTCATATTATGATCGCCGCAATAATTGCGTTGAATATATGAATTCGTCAGAGATGATCAAATCGCCCACGCTCTTTCAGAAGGCTGCATCTTGCGGGTTTGAGAATAATACAGCGCTGTTCACCTGCAAGCGTAAGACTCTGGAATTATTTAATCAGAATCTGTCCGTGGCTGTCGTGGCGGAAGAGGCTGCACCCGAAATGATCAAACGGCATGGCCCTCCTGGCTCCATATACAGTGCGGAAATAAATCACTGGCTTCTGCGGGCGGCCGCGGATGCATTGCGTCAACGAACAGAGATCAAGGTAATGTATGTGCACATAACCGACTACCCCATGCACCGCTGGGCGCCTGATGAACCGGAATCTTTGGCCCATCTCAAGGGATTGGATGCCGCCATCGAGGACATTGTCGCTGCGGCCGGTCCTGATGCGTTATTTTTGTTCACCGCTGATCACGGGATGAACGCCAAAAAACGCTGTTGGGATCTGGCAAAGGTATGCGCTGAACAGGGCTGGCCAGTCAAATTTTTTCTGTCTCCGGAACGTGACTACTATGTGCCGCATCATCGTAATTTCACTGGATGCGGCTGGCTTTATCTCAATTCCCCCAAGGATTCGGATCGGGTGGCTGAAATATGCCTCGGCCTGACCGGCGTTGAGGAGGTCATAACCGGGGCTGAGGCTGCGCGGCGCTATCGCTTGCCTTTATCTCATCTGGGCGAATTGGTGGTGCTAGGAGATGTAGACACCATGTTCGGGCATATGGACTCCGCAAGTGAAGAATTAACGGGGTACAGGGCGCACGGCTCACTGCATGAGATGGATTTGCCGTTGCTCATCTATCCCTTCCATTCTCACCTGCCGCGTGCCGATTTTTTCCGCTATAACAAAGACCTGACGGCGTTCATGCATTAGAAAGCACGGGCATCCCCTTTGTTTTCACATTCGCAAGGTCTTTGACGATCCACTCGGGCCACGCTCAATACTTGCAGAAGCACCGTCTATTCTGGACTTGGCTTGTCCTTCCAGTCTCGGCTTCCCCAATCGGGCCACTGGCGGTGGCCCAATCAGCCCCAGAAACAGCGGGAATGCTTGACGCCATCTTGCTGGAATATGTCCTTCGACTTCCTTGGGCGCACAACGCCGTTTTACTTGGAGTCAAAAACATCACCGCCCGCATCTGGTCTATGGCGCAAACGCTAGAGCATGGTCAGAATATAATTCAATCATTCTGTTCAAACTGCCAAAACTCCGCAGGCGACATAGTTTTGGGACGCGCCAGAACGAGTTTCAAAAAGTGTTTGTCGCCAGTCACAATGACATCAACCCCGGCCATGATGGCAGCGTTTAGAATAGGCTGATCTTTAGGGTCTTGCATGAGTTTGCTTGACTCCTGGGGCGCATCAACTAACTCATAGGAGAGTTGGGTCAAAAGTATTTCAAAGTCATTCAACAAGTCAGGGCGCTTGCGCGATACTACATCGCGAATTTCCGAAATGATATGATCGCATAGTACCAAGTCATGTTTGCTGGCGATATGCAGCAAAACTTTTGCCGGAAGTGAGGCCGGAAAAAGCAGCGTGGAAATGACCACATTCGTATCGGCCATCACCCTCATGACTACTTGCCTGTCCTATAGCGCATTTCGTCAACTAGGCTCTGTACATCCTCATCATTCACTACTCCGAAATCCTTAGCCGCTCCGGCAAAGGCCGCCTGTGCCCGGACAATGGCCGTGGCAGAGGCATTATTGATCATTATCTCTCCATCACGTTCGATAAATAGCAGCTTGTCGCCTTCCCTGAGATGCAGCTTCTTCCGGATCTCGACGGGAACTGTCACTTGACCGTTGGCTGAGACCTTTGCCAAGTTCATAGACCCTCCTCAAATATTCTTGATATTCTTTTTTTTCTTTATAAGCCTGTCAGGGATCGCTGTCAACTGCCTATGCAGCCTACGCTACACATTCAAGTGCGCCAAAGAAGGCCCAGTACACAGTCCGGTACGCCGGAAAACAAAAGAAAGACCTTCTGATGCGGCTATCATCAGAAGGTCTGGTGCACAGTTCCGGTACACAGTGTCGGAAGTAAAATAGGTTCGTTGAGTGTAACCTATTGAATTTTCTGGCGTCCCCAGGGGGATTTGAACCCCCGTCGACGGCGTGAAAGCCATTTCGCAACCCCACGCCCACCAATAAAATCAGGACTTTAGATGTGCATATCGGTACAAAAAAAGCATAGCGGTACACAGTGCGGTACACAGTCCGGTACACAATTCTCGCCAAAAGACCTTGTGAAAAATCCCGTTGTGATCCCCATTGGGGATTTGAACCGCTCCCCATTTCAGGCGGTGGGATACGCTTCATAATCCAATAGTTTCCTCCAGTGGCCGGATAGCGGATAGCTATGCCCGGCAACAAATGCAGCCATAATGCCAAACAACCTTGCTTGAATCCCGCCCGTCCCATCCGAAAAGGCCAGGGCGGCTTGCCGCGCATCCTTTCCCTGGCGGCGGAGCGGGCCAAAGCATGGTATCGCCATCCTCAAAAATGCCACGCCTTGAATCGGGGCAACAGGCAGACGCGATCCGAGCGTCGGGAAGCTTATCAGGTTATCATTGAAACCATGCTGTCCTTTCTGGACTTGGCATCCTTGTGTTTGGGAACGCCTACCCTGGATAACGGGTTTGTGGACGTGGATATGAAAACCCTGGTGAACGCTTCCGGCATGAGTCAGCGCCGATGTGAGCGGGCCATTGCCGATCTCAAGGAGGCCGGGTTAGTTGAGGTCAAGCAGCCGCGCAAGCTCAACGAGCATGGGGATTATGTCGGTTTGCGGGCCATCCGGGTAATGCGGGAGGCGTTCTTTGAATTTCTCGATCTTGGCCCCATGCTCCAACGCGAGAGGGTGCGGGCTACGGAGAGGTTACGCCGTAAAGCCATGCGCGTGAACCGTAAGCTGACCGATATGATGCGGCGGGCTTCCCAAGGATTGAAAGCCGTTTTTCGGCGTCCTCCATTTTCGCGGATGGAACAGGATCGCAGCGATGCAGAAACCCGGCGCTGGAATCAGGCTTGCTCACAATACATAGTGGCCGGTGTTCCTGCCGATGAAGTCAGGCGACGAGTAAATGCGGAGCTTGGGCTTTCTCTGGATTACAGCCCCGCACGCGCATAGCCAGCGCGAAGGCCCGCTATGGGCCTTTTTACGTTTTATAGGCTGCTTCTTGCCTTTTCCAGCATCATAAAAATGCCGTTCGAGTGCGAAAATGGTTTGGCGGGAACACCCGGCCGGCCTTTGGCTTTGAACCCAGGAAAATAAGTGTCGCACAGTTGGACTTTTGCTGTCGCCCATAAATCAATAGGCAAAAATTAAGCCAGAATCGGATGGAAGCCATTTGATAGGATTATTTTGCCCAAGCTGAAAGGTTGTGCGAGTGCAACAGGAAAAAGACACGCGCCTTTCGGCGCGGCCATGAATGAAAAAGGCAGGAACGGCTTTGTGCTTATAATATTCAGCTATTATCTTTGTATTTTTTTGCCAATATAGAAAGCATAACCATAATGCTGTTTATATTTTGAATATAATTCAACCTCATATTCCATATTTTTTATATATGCCTCAATGGTTTTATTTCCAGCATATTTTTCATAAATCGCATTTATTGCTACATCACGCGGAGCAAAATATTTATCCGTCCAACATTTATCTGGCAATGTAAATGTAGCAACAATATTATAACCGGTTTTTTGCATTATTGAAATATTATTTCCTATTGTATCTAATATGCTTCCAGCATCAGTCCAAAATTTTTCAAGTTCGGCAGGACGTTCATCAGTAAACCATGATGGGCACGTTACAGCAACATAGCCATTATTTTTGAGAAATCCGTTCCAATGACTTAATCCTTTTTCAAAACCAATATTGTCTATAGCACCTTCTGACCAAATAATATCAAATTCTTCTTTTTGAAAAGAAAGGTTTTCTATTGAGCAAACAATGCCATTTACTCTTTCTTGGAAGTTGAGCTTCTTGGCATTATCGTTAAAAATATCTATAAAATCGGAAAATTGGTCTACGCCAGTAATATTTCCGGTGATATTTTGTGCGAGAATCATAGTTTGTCCGCCAGTTCCACAGCCTAAATCTATTACCCGTGAGACTTTATCAAGATTATCCAGAAAACTTAATGCCTTGATAGTCATTTCAGGACTGCCAGGCCCCTGCCTCTCCAACCCGACATGAGTTTCAACAATTAAATCAATAATTGATGGTTGTTCATTTTTCATTTTTTGAATACTCTAATATAATATCAGTAGTAGTTTTTTCAATCAGTTACGCTGGCAGAGTTTTACACAATAAGATGCAGGACACGCTTGGTATGTGACCAAGCAGCCACGCGCTTAATGCTCGCCCATTGATGCACTGCACGAGCCGCAACTTCGTCGTTCGTTTGCATGATGCTTGCTAGATCGCTACACCGCATAGTTCCAGGCATGGGCCAATCGTTGCAGGGGCAAGCAGCCACGAGAACGCGGCTTCCGGCATCCCCATTGGCTTGGAAAATACCGTGCTTGCCATCTGTTTTGTCGTAAATGACAATTTCCCCATTGGTAAAATCAAAATCCTGGTGCTGGTTCACAAACTCCAAAACTGTCACGAGCAACTCCTGTGGTTAAGAAGCGAGTTGCTATCAAACATCAAACACGTTTGTCTAGGGGGGGTAGCCGTACCATGTGATGTACGGCCACCTGATGCCCCTAGCGTGTTGCCTGTGATCGTTTGCCGCCCCGCCGCCTGTAATCCGCTTCAATATCCGCGCTCCAATCGTCATCA
>Ga0082212_10006282_pt1 | contig 16017 bp, 13 predicted proteins | sample TergutNt197P3_FD_71548 | JGI IMG/M metagenome (GOLD analysis project Ga0082212, IMG submission 71548) | Neocapritermes taracua P3 segment gut microbial communities from Petit-Saut dam, French Guiana - Nt197 P3 | ecosystem: Host-associated > Arthropoda: Insects > Digestive system > Gut ... | reverse complement strand
TACTCTGCAAAAAGCGATTGTATAACTTGCTCCTTGCTTACGCATTGGGCTTTGATTTGCAATCTTACGATTGCGGTACTATCAGGAAGTCGAGACCGTTGACAGAGAAGATTTCGTCATCACGCATATTCTCGATGCAGATGATAATGAAATCCGTATCGTTGCATTTCTTATTCTTTTCAGTAGAATGACTTCCTACCTTCCACAGGAGCCCCTTTATGTCCAAGCATTTTTTCTTTGCCGTGTCCTTGTTTGCCGTTCTCGTTGGTTTTGCCGAAGCCGAGACGGTTTATGTCGATCAACTCGATGTTTCCAAAGCCATCTCCGGTTGGCAAACGACGCAAAGCCGACGCTCCTCCGGCGGAGAGCCGATCTCCATTGCCGGAGAAAAATTTGAACGCGGTGTCGGAATCCATCCCAGCGATACCGGCGAAAAGAAAGCCGAAATCCGTGTCCTGCTCCCGCTTGCCGAGGGTCGATTCACCACGAAAGTCGGCATCAACGACTCTGTCGGCAATCAGGGACATGCCGAATTCCTCGTCTATCTCGATGAAAAATTGGTTTGGCGAAGCGAATTCATGACCGGCGGACAAGCGGCGAAGTCGTGCGACATTCCTTTCGGCAAGGAAAACAAACTTTTGCAACTCATCGTCGATGCCGGTCCCGAAGGTTACGGACATGACCACACCGACTGGGCAGACGCAAAGTTGGAATTCACAGGCGGACAGCGGCGACCCGAAATCGAGAGGTCGGTCATCAATGCTCCTCCCGTTGTTAATCGGGAAGACGAATATGCGTACACATTTCACCAATTGAAGACGGGCATCCCCGCAAAGCGAGCCGCCCAAGCACTCCGCCCAGAATCGACGTTTCTTCCAACGGATCGCAATCCGGTCGATGTCGTGTTGCGGCGAACGAAAGCATTGCTTGAAACTCTGAAGCAGTTACCGAACGCACCGGACTTGAAAGCAGAAACTATCGCATTTCTTGCCAGAGAACTCGACTACATAAGTATACAATCGTCAGAACCATTTACTGAAAGGACGGATAATATCGACGAGCAAGTATTGCGGAGTTTGTTCACGCGAATTACGGACATTCGGGATCGTATCGCTCTGAAAAATCCGTTGCTCGACTTTTCGGACATTTTGTTCATCAAGCGGCACTACAATCCTGAACCCGAAATGCAGGGAAATCACATGGTCGATCAGTTTTTCGGTTTTCATGCTGTGCCGAACGGCGGGATATACATCCTCAAAAATGCGTTCGATCCCGACAAGCGAACAGTAAAAAATGTTCTGGAAAACAGCGTCGTCGAAAGCGAAAGCCGATTGAAAGGAGTCAAACTCGACAGCACTTGGGGATACCTCGCCCCAGAACTTTCGTTTGACGGCAACCGGATTCTCTTTGCCGCTGCGGATACTTCCGAACGGCGACACTCGTACCAATGGACGGAAGGAAATTGTTACCATCTTTTCGAGGTGCGGACAGACGGCACCGGTCTCGTGCAACTGACCGATGGTCCTTGGAACGACATTGATCCCTGTTATCTGCCGAACGGTCGGGTCGTTTTCATTTCCGAGCGGCGCGGCGGGTACGGTCGTTGCCACGGCAGACCTTGCCCCAGTTACACGCTCCATTCGATGCTTCCCGACGGCAACGACATTATGATGTTGAGTCCGCACGAGACAAACGAGTGGGCACCGATGGTCGATCACAACGGTATGATTATCTATACCCGCTGGGATTACGTGGATCGCGGTTTTAACCAAGCGCATCACCCGTGGATCACCACGCCGGATGGCCGGGATCCGCGTGCCATTCAGGGGAATTATTCCGAAAGGCAGGGGGAGCGTCCACACTTTGAAACGTCATTGCGTCCGATTCCGAATTCGCATAAATTCATCGGGACGGCAATGGGACACCATTCGCAATACTTCGGTTCGATCATTTTGATTGATCCGACGGTTCCCGACGATGAGGAAGGGGGCAATCCGATGGCACCGCTGCGCCGTATCACGCCGGAACAGCCCTTTATCGAAGTGGAAAACCAACCGCATGTCGATTCGCAGAATTATGGTCAGCCCTACCCGATCAGCGAAGATTTTTACCTCGTCGTCTATGATCCGCACAGCGGGATGGGCAACGGACATGACAATAACTTTGGCATTTACCTGATGGACTCCTTCGGCAATCGAACGTTGTTGTACCGCGATCCTGATATTTCATGTCAATGTCCGATAGCAATGAAGCCGCGTCCGACTCCGCCGGTCATTCCGCACCAAACGTTGGTTGGTTTGCCTCCTGAAGACGGCAGACAGCAGACGGCAGACGGCAGCAGAGATGCGTTGCCGAAAACGGGTACGGTTGGTATAGTCAATGTCAACATTACGAATCGTCCTTTCCCCGAAGGGACGAAGATCAAGGAACTGCGCATCGTGCAAGTCTTGCCGAAGACGACTCCCGTTGCCAATGTGCCGCGAATAGGTTACGGTGATCAAACGGGCGCACGAATGGTATTGGGAACGGTGCCGGTCGAGTCGGACGGCAGTATCCGGTTTGAATTGCCGGTCGATGTCCCCGTCTATTTTCAAGCACTCGATGAAGAGGGGATTGCCGTCCAAACGATGCGAAGTGCGACTTATGTCAAGCCGGGTGAAACGATGACGTGCTTGGGTTGCCACGAAGGCAGGAATTACAGTTCGTCGAGACCGGCAGCGTATCCGGTGGCATTTCGCCGTCCGCCATCGGTCATCAAACCGGAAATGGATGGAACGAATCCATTCAGTTATCCTCGATTGATACAACCGATTTTGGATAAACATTGCGTCTCGTGTCACGCGGCGGAATCGGCGGCGGGCAAAACGTTTGCATTAGGCCGGGCAACGAAACGTAAAGACGGGGAGTTTCTTGAATCTTACGTCAATTTGGAGCCTTACGTTTTTATGTTACGGCATAGCCTTACGCCGGGTTCATCAGATGCTTCTTGGGCACCGGCTCGGGTTTTTCCGGGACAGTTCGGTGCGAACAAGTCTCCGCTTTGGCAGTTGTTGAAGTCAGGACATTACGATGTCGTGTTGGAGCCGTTGGAGTACCGGGCATTGGCATTATGGATGGACAACAACGCCGACTTCTACGGGGCGTTTGAGTTGGACACGCTTCCCGCTCAGCGAGCGGGAGAAATCGTGCAGCCGGGTTTGGAGTAAGAAACGCGGTAACTTTGATAGCCCTGAAATGCCCATTTTGCGGCAGTGGCCATGTAGGCAAAAACGGTTTTAATAACGGCAAACAACGGTACCTTTGCAAGAACTCGAAATGTTCTCACCAGACATTCGGTTCTTTACCGTCTTCCCGCCTGACTGAAATTTGGTACGGGACGGCGCGGCAGAGCCCCCGGAGGATAATAGTGCAAATACTGATAGAATCCCGCCGGATTTCTCTGCGTACTTGGAATTTCTTTGGGAGGTGCCAACACAATATCTTGACTTGCTCCCGGCATACCGCCCCCGGTAAAATCACGGGGTCCAACGCCGCTGCCGCTTCCTCCGGCGGCACCGCCGCCCTGCAATGACTGCAATTCCCTCGCCATCGCTTGATTTTGGCTTTGCTGAGCGGCATACGCCCTCAATGCATCCTGTTGCGGACGCACATTACGATTGTAATTATCAAGTCCGCCTGGAGAACGTGTTCGATCCATCATTCCCAACCACGGACTCATCGGCGACGACAACTGTGCCGACACCGAAGAACTTGCCGCAAGGAATGTAAGTGCGGCAATCAATGAACACAGAACCGGTTTTGCAAATCGTTTTAACATCATACACCTCCACGTGTCTATTCTACCATCACGAACGGAAAATAGCAAGGAAAAAAAGTTATTAGCGGCCATACCCATACATGGCTCGTTCACCGCCGCCCTGCAACACCGGTCCATAGAACCGAGTTGCCATCGAGGCTCCGAGCAACGAGAAGCCCATGATCCGTTCAAATGGTGCAAAAACCCGCGCCAATGTGCCGTCGAGGGCAGTGAATCGACTTTCCACGACAAACACGCGGTCACCCGGCAAAAGTTGGTAATTGGTATCCGATTTCCCATAAGCAGTAATATCTACCCAGTCCACCGGCAAAAGCACCGGCTTGTTGGAATTACCCACCGGACGCGCCACCCAAATCCGTTTGGACGAATTCGGCTGCAAACCATCGGTATTTGCAAGGGCATCCAGTACCATTTCGTTACCAGTGTAGGGGAATTTCAATACCCGTTCCCCCAGTGCCGATGACTGGAAAATCACGTAGTACGCCTTGCTGTTGTACGAAAAAATATCTACCGCCACCTGCGGATGTTCCAAATGCTTGGAAAGATGGAACTCAACGGCATCCCGGCACTCATCAACGGTGAGACCGTTCACATAAACACGGCCGTAGGAGCCGAGGGTAATGAATCCATCGGGACCAATGGTGTGATTCCCGGCAATTTGCTGCATATCTCCCATTCGAGCCAATTTGACCGAAACGGCAGCATTGACTAGCCGTCCCGGGTACTCGGCAGAACCGACCAAATGCCGTTGGATCGCTTCTTGGGCTTCCTCGACGGATAATCCTTCAATTCTCACCGTACCATAAGCACTTCCGAGTTGGATGTCGCCGCCCGGCTCAATCGTGTGGGGACCCATAATGGGATCTTCTGCCGGTGTACCGATGACATCGACGATAACCATATCGAAAATCCGCAATTTGTACGGGGACTTCGGTGCCAAGTGAATCGCTTCGACGTTGATAATGTCCGGCGGTTCTAAAAAATAGTAGGGTAACGACGATTTTGCCGTTTCCTTGCCGACATCTCGAATAATCGGCGTACCGGCAGGTTTCGGATCAAAAAATGCCGTATGAATAAGGCAACCGGGAAACAAAAACAACGTGCAAACACACAAGCAACACGTTCTCCAAAACAGAAAACGCCGCTTGGCTCGGTCATGCGAACCGGATGATACCTGAACAATGCCCATCCTATTTGCCATCACGTTTTTCACGCAGACAGTAAAACACCACGTCTCTCTTCGGCATTCGGGGACAAGCAGCATGTATGAAAACGAGGCTTCACACAAAATTGTTACAACCGGTACTTTTGTCAATTTTGCGCTAATCGTCATTATTTGCACAAACGGGAATGGAGTAGGGGACCGCTGCACAATCAATCCGCAGTACCGGCTAGACATCAGCCGCACAGATGATCGCCTTCGTTCCCGGCTTTCATGTCGAACGGCGAGCAGACCGGCAGTGGACAGAGCATCCGCCAATGTTGCCGACGGAGCAAACCGGCAACAGCGTTTCAATCGGGTTGTTGCGTTGCCTCTTATGGACTAAGAGTCCATTTTTTTTACGGATGTCCCGTGAAGGTGCAAAAGAAAGACCTTGTCTCCCTTATGTTAAAATAGACAATTTGGGCAACTCCTTCGGGTTGAAAGGGTAAACCGGATTCTTTGGAAGACGTTTATTGTACCGGCAAGTGCGTACCGATACGTCCAGTGGGTCTTCCTATCGGAGAGCGGTACAATGAACAACACAGCAGAACGATTGTTAGAATTGGATGTCCGGCACGGTGAATTGCTGGATAAGTTGACGTTGCTTGATCAACAAATTGATGACGTTTTGAAAGAGTGGACAGCAATAAAGGAAGTCCCGTCCGAACTATCGGTATCTGTTCTGCATGGAAACTGAACGTCCCTACTCTTTAGGCGCAAGATGGATCCACACCATGCTTGGTGCGCCCGTAGAAAACCATTGGCTCAACATCATCGGCAATGCCGTCGAGTCGGTTTCCACAAAACCGGCTTACGAATCTCGGCATCTGGGCGAACAGAGTGTTCTTCTCCCGGCAGCGGTTAATGCTCACACTCACTTGGAATTGAGTCAATTAGAGGCACCGCTCGATGTGCCGAGCCGATCCATGCCCGACTGGGTCGCCGCATTACTCGCCTTTCGCCGAAGTGCCGATTACAGTGCCGAACAGGGAATTCGGCAGGCGATGCGCCGACCGGAATTGGTGGAATCGACCGCCGTTGTTGCCGATATTGTGCCGGCGGTATTTAAGACGGCAGACAGCAGACGGCAGACAGCAGAGGAGGGGACCGTTCGTTGGCTTCCGTTTGCCGAACTCATCGGTTGGCAAAGTTTTCACGAGCGGGGGACGCAAATCCCCCGGTGTCATTTCGGTCTCTCCCCGCACGCTCCGCAGACCGTTTGTCCGGCACTGCTCGAATGGGCAATCAACCAAAACGTGCCGATTGCCATGCACCTTGCCGAAACGTTGGAAGAGTTGCAACTGTTGCAGCAACATACCGGTCCGCTGCTCGACATGATGCGGCGTGCCGATCCCGATTACGATCCGAAATCCGTGTTGCTCGGCAAGCGTCCGATGGATTATCTGCAACTGCTGTCCGCCGCTCCGAAGGCGTTCATCATTCACGGCAATTATCTGGACGACGAGGAGTTGCAATTTCTCGCAGCGCATCGGGAAACGATGTCTGTCGTCTATTGTCCTCGGTCTCACGCCTATTTTCGGCATTCGGTGTATCCGCTCGAAAAAATGTTGGATTACGGTATTAGAGTTCTACTCGGAACGGACAGTTTGGCATCGGTGCCGGATTTGAGTCTTGTCGAGGAAATGCGCTTCGTATTGAAACACTATCCGACCGTGTTGCATGAGAGTGTGTATCGAATGGGAACGGCGGAGGGAGCATCGGCGTTTGGTTTACTTCGCGAGGGATTCGGAACGATCCGACCCGGCGGTCCCGCGCGTTTTTCGGTGAGCGACATCTCCGATTGTTTTCTAGCGGACTCAGCGCGGCATACCGGCTAAATTACAACGACAGAATATACTCGACAAGTTCATCGATCTGCGTTTCGGTCAAACCGTCGACATCGCCGGCAACATCGCCGTGTTTACCAAGCGTGAATAAATCTTTCATATTCACGTACCGACCATCGTGCAAATACGGTGCCGTCCGCCACACTTCACGCAACGTCGGCGTGTAAAAACTATCCACCTTCTCCGTGAAAAGATGATCGTAATAACACGTCGTCTTGACATTGTGTGCCTTATGATCGGTATAATAGGGAGCCGGATGGCATCGTGTACAACCGACCTTCGTGTCTTCAAAAATCTTTTTCCCTCGCTCCGCCTTTGCACTCAACTTGCCATCGACAAGATAGGGACTCGGCACCTCCTCCAATGCCCAAAGGAACGCATCAATATCCTTGTAAACGACCTCGCCCGGCTCGGTAAAGAGAATCCACTTGAAACCGGTGCGGATACATTCGATTCCCTGCTCTTCTGTGTTCCAACCGTTGCGAGAAGGATTATCCCGGACTCCGTGCCACATCGACGGCGTTGTTTTATGCGAGAAGAGCAAACTTTTTGCATTTTTCGGATTGCCCTGTCCGTCATTGAGCAAGTCCCAGTTGTAACCGTCCATCCGCGCATCAGGATGGCAACTGGCACAACTCTGCCATTGCTGGAAACAGTACGTCGCATCGTTCCAATAGATTTCGCCGCGTCGTGCCGGTGTCCATTCCGGGGTGGGTCCCAGTGCCACTGCGGCTGGTCGTAACTGCGTTTCGTCCAATTTTTGGAGCGTATCGCTGAAATACATCCCGACGTAAATGTTGTTGCCAGCAACGGTAATGGCACGTGCGCCCTTGCCGGGCAGTTTGACCCGCTTCTTGATTCCGGCAAGGAAGGCAAGATTATCCGACACCTGACTGGTGTACGAAGCGATTTCCGGTCGGATTCCTTGCGCTTCGGCATCCAGTTTTTTGTGCATTGCTTCCGCATCAATCGTGATCAACTCGCTCGTACCGGCAACGGCGACGTAGATTTTTTTCCCGTCTGCAGAAGTCGTGATTCCCCAGGGATTGGCAGCACCTTGATCAATATCATCAATTAGTACGGCATTGACGTATCCACCGTTTTCGCTTTCGAGTTGCGTGGTGTCAATGACGGCAACGCCAGCAGTGTTCATCCAACCACGTTCAACCTGTGTGGTGGGGAGCAAAAACCGGGCGATGACTTCCGTAACATAAACGTACCGACCATCCGGCGACATGCACATTGCGTTGAGCGAACCGCTCCCGTTCGGCAGTTGAATCGTCTTGGTTTTCCCGTCGGCAACGTTGATGACGGAAATTTCGGCGGCAACATAGATGTCCGCATTTTCGTCGTCGGGATAATTCGTCGGCATCAATGGAATCGCATTGGCAACGAGGACGTTTTTGCCGTCTTTGGTAACAACGGCACTGCGGGGTTCCCGAACGACTTTGATGGTTCGAGTCAGCGTCAAGCCGGGCAGACTATATTCGCAAACATCGTTGGTGAATTGGTTGCACACGAAGAGTTTTGTCCCATCAGGCGAAACCACTGCTGCTGTCGGAGTATGTCCGGCAGGGGCGGTTTTCGCTGTGTTTCCCGCTACTGGATCAACTGCCAGTACAGTCCCTTTGGCTCCTCCGCCAGCGACATACAGCGTTTTTTCATCGGCACTGAGGGCGGCACCGTTAGGATAGAAACCTTCTCCGAGCGGAATGGTTTTGGCAATTTTGTCATCGGCGGTATTGAGGACGGCGATTTCATGGGAGTCCCGATTGACAACGTAGATGGTTTTTCCATCTTTTGTCGGGCAGAGAGCACTGGGTCCTTTGTAGGCATCGGCGGCAAAACTTTGGAGGCAAACGAGCATTGCCATCGACAGTAAAAGAGTACGGTACATCATTTTTCTCCTAAAATTTCGGCTAGGGTTTATATTCTACGGTTTATCGTAACACCAATGGGAGTGGAATTCAAGACGGGGGTCGATTGGCGAATGACTGGTAATGACGTTAAGGTAATTTTTGTAAATTTCGGCAAAATGGGGAAATTTTGTCGATTTTAGCGATTTTGCCGCCGATATAGGCAATCAGTTGAGAATTCCCCACCCCCCCCGGAGAGATTCTGATGACACGTTTTGTCGTTGCGGCTTGCCTTTTGTCCCTGGTCCTTTGTTCGGTCGGATGCCGAATATGTCCCACCCCACACGATTACCGTATTTCCGCCTATATCGACCGATGCGATGACTATCGCGGTTTCAATCCGATGTATCGGGCAGGTTCCATTTCGGGCGGAACGTACCATGTCGTCCGAGGAACCCATTACGGAAAGGAATTTGTCGATTATTACGACAATGCTGGAAATTACGGCGTTACCACGCCGGTTACGATGGCACCCTATGTCCCACGCACCGATACGTTCGAAAACCAACCGAACACTGAACGAACTCCGATTGGCATGCCATTGCAAAACCCCAGCGAAGAAGATTTTTTCCCGACTCGCTTAAATGGTACGGGCAATGTAACACCTGTCGAAGACCTGCTCAATCCGCAGCGCGGCACAACGCCAATGCAAATGCCGACTATGCCACAGATGAGACCGAGAACTTCTCCGCCAGAAGATACCTCCATCGACACCATTCCGTTTTCGCCGAGCGATGCGATACCGACGGATAGTGTACCTAGCGACAAACTTTCTCCGCCGAGTACATTTCCGAAGACTATCGAGACGGACGATCTGCCGATTACTCTCGAAGAGTTGCGCCGTCTTGATCCGAGTATCCAAGACGTGGAAATCATCAGCATCGAAGACGCTGCTTCCGGTACGGTTGTCAAATAGCGGCGACCGTTGATACCCCCTCACTCTTCCGCTGTGGTATAATTCGGTATCCGTTTTCGTTTCGATTGTTCCCTTGACTTACTGCGATCCGTTTCCGTTGGCACCCTATGCTTTTCCGACTTCGGAGTCGGCAGGACGACGCTATCCCGAACCGCCGCATCCCTATCGCGGTGCCTTTCAAAGGGATCGAGACCGCATTATCCACTGTGCCGCCTTCCGTCGGCTCAGCGAAAAGATGCAGGTTTTCACCGCCGAGTTCGGTGATTACCATCGTACTCGGCTGACCCATACGATGGAAGTCGTCGGTGTTGCCCGAACATTCGGTAGAGCATTGCAACTCAACGAAGACCTCATCGAAGCCGCCGCACTACTCCACGATATTGGTCATTCTCCCTTCGGTCATGCGGGAGAAGCCATTTTGCACCAGTTGCTTCATGATAACGGCGGATTCGATCACAATGTTCAAGCGTTGCGCATCGTCGAGAAATTGGAACGGCGATACACCGGTTATCCCGGCTTGAATCTCTCGAAAGAAATTTTGGAAGGACAAACGTACAAGACTGCCAAAACGACTGTACCGTTGCTCGAAATCCAAGCGGTGGACATTGCCGACAGCATCGCTTACGATACTCACGATGTGGACGATGCACTGGAACTCAAATTGCTGACAACGGAGCAACTGATGCGGACTTCCCTTTGGAAACGGTCGGCAAAGCGAGTGCGAGGACAGTGGACGAACCTGAACGATGCCGAGTTCCGTCGAGCAGTAATTCACGACTTGATCGAAACCCAAGTGAGCGATGTCTTGCAGGCAACGACGCAGCGACTCGAAGAGAGACGGCAGACAGCAGACAGCAGACGGCAGCAGATCATCGCCCCGAGTACGGAAATTGCGGAACTAAAACGAGAAATGGAGCAATTTTTGACGGAGAATGTCTATCGACATCCCAACGTGATGGTCTATCGCCGCCGAGTGGCAGATTGGATTGAGACGGTTTTCGATTATTATGCGTCGCAACCGGAACGTTTGCCGGAACGATATAGTGCGGTGATTCAGCAGGAAGGAACCAATCGTGCCGCCGCCGATTATGTTGCCGATCAGACAGACCGTTCGATTCGTTCGGAGTTACTGCGGCTCAATCCCCGACGAGTGGGGTAAGGCAACGACAATCGCTCGCTCTAACATGGCAACATAGAAAAAAGGACGACCTACAATTTGAACGCACCCCATCGCGAAGTCTGATTTTTCCCCTCTTGTAATTTTACGTCGAGGGGTTTATCATGGGATTCTCATGTTTGTCGATTCTTCGAAACTTTTACCCTAAATCAACAATGTCCGAAACTCCACGTCGTGATTTTTTGAAAACCGCCGGAACCGCTCTCGGTGCCGCCGGTATTGGTGTCCTCTCCATGTCGTCCGCCGCCGCACAAGACGGTGCCGCCAAGAAACGCAAAATCATCGGAATCAACGGTAGTCACCGTGCCGGTAAAACTTGCGCCCAAGCCCTCAATGTCGTGTTCGAAGCGATCAAAGCCGCCGATCCGACACTCGAAACGGAACTCGTCGAACTCGCTTCGGTCAAAGTCGGATTTGCGCTCGACTCGCCGTCAGAACCGGACGGCATTGATGCACTCTTCAAACAGATTACCGATCCGAGTTGCGTCGGAGTGGTCGCCGCTTCGCCGATCTATTGCGGATTGCCGTCCGCTCGAATGACTTCGCTTATCAACCGCATGTCGGCATTGCGTAATCCGGTATGGGGACTGAAAAACAAGATCATCGGACTCGTTGCCGTTGCTGGTGCACGGAACGGCGGGCAGGAAACAATTTTGCAAGCGATGATGAACGCTTTCGTTGCTCAACAGATGATTCTTGCGGTCGATGGCGTGCCGACTTCCCATTGGGGAGCAACGCTGTGGAATCAAGGGGACAGTATCGAGGCAGATACATACGGAGTCGGCACGGCAAAGAATCTCGGTACGCGGATTGCCGAACTCGCAAAGTTGGTTTAAGAGCAATCTGCATTACGAACGAAGCGACATGTTGTCCCCCGTTGACAATATAACTCCATTCCTTTTTTTAGGAGACGATTATGAACAAACATTCCAGACGAAATTTTCTCAAAACGAGCGCAGCGACGGGAGCGGTTCTCACCGGTCTGTCGCTGCAATCCAGTGTCCATGCACAAGGCAAGGAAGAAATCAAAATCGGTATGCTCGGCAGCGGCGGTCGCTGCGGCGGGGCTGCCGTCGAAGCGATGTCTGCCGACCCTTGCGTCAAACTCGTTGCCATGTCCGACGTGTTCGAGAACAAAGTCAAAGCACAACGCAACTCATTGAGGCAGGCGAAGCCGGATCAAGTCCAGTGTCCCGACGACCATTGCTTTTGGGACCTCGATGCGTACAAAAAGGTCATCGAGTTGAGCGATGTCGTGCTGATTGCTTGCGCATCGAAATTTCATCCGATGTACACCGAGGCGGCAGTCAAGGCGGGAAAACACGTCTTCGTCGAAAAGCCGCACGCCATTGATCCGCCGGGCATCCGCCGAATCGAAGCCGCCTGCAATTTGGCAAAAGAAAAAGGTCTCTCCGTCATGTCGGGATTGCAAAGCCGATGGTCGCTCGCTTGGCAGGACATCATGAAGCGCATTCACGACGGCGAAATCGGTGAAATCGTGGCGATGCAATCCATGTTTCTGCGTCCGCCGTACAATCTCGTGACTCGCCGACCGGGACTGTCCGAAGTGCAGTACCAATTCAGCAACTGGTACCATTTCTGCTGGCTTTCCGGCGATGATGTAACGCAATCGTTGGTTCACAACGTTGACCGGATGGGCTGGGCAATGCAAGGTGAACTCCCCGAATGGGCGTTCGCAACGGCAGGGCGCAGCGGTTCCTTTGGCGAAGTCTATGGCGATATGTTCGATCACGCTTCCGTTGTTTACGAGTACAAAAGTGGAGCACGGCTTTATGCCCTGTGCCGGACGACGAATAATTGCTATAATAATTCGAGCGACATCATCATGGGATCGAAAGCGACGTGTTATTTGGATCAGAATCGGTTCGTCAAAAACAATGGCGAGGAACTTTACCGCTATCGGGGACCGGGTAACAATCCTTATCAGACGGAGCAGGATGAACTCATCAAAGCGGTGAAGACGGGCAAGCCGATCAACTGCGGTGATTTCATGTGTAACAGCACGATGGTCGGTATTTTGGGACAGATTGCGGCGTATCAAGGGAATGCGGTGAAGTATGAGGATGCCTACAAAGCGGACTTCCATTTCGGCGGTATTGAGCCGGACGTAGTGCGAATGGACATGGAACCGCCGACGCTTCCCGACGAGACCGGCAACTATCCGATTCCCATCGTAGGACTGTCGCGGTTCGTGTAAGAATAGAGAAATGCAAGGATAGGGGCGTTAGCCCCTCGGTGTCTTACGGTTCTGCAAACTGAATCGTCCAAGCAGAAACCATCTCCCCGTCGGCAACGATCAGCAAGGTCTCGCCTGCAACTTCCAGACAGAGCAACCCCGTCGGAAGAGTCTCCAGCGAAAATTTGTCGATCACATTGCCGATCTGATCGAAAACCCTCATCTCGCCGTTCGGTGAAGGAACAAACCACCATTTTTTGCTCGGTATAAAGACCGGATTCACCTCGTATTCGCCCGTCGGTAACAGGCGGCTCCATTGACTGTTTCCTGTCATATCGCAACCGACAAACCGAATATCGCCCGTATCGATGGTCTCCCACAATAGATAAATAGTCGAGTCGATCACATTGAACCATAACACACGTCTGCCAAAAAGAATGTTCACCGGCTCCAAAACTTCTCCATCGGGAGAAAGCACCAATATCGAATCTTGCGGCGCAGAATAGGAAACGAACACACGGAGTTGATTGTCCATCACCGCCGACGAAATCTGATTCGGCACTCCTTCAAAGGCACTTTCCCAACGCAGGGTTCCTCGCGAATCCACAGCACGAACGGTGCCGTTGAGTGCTAGTAAAAGTAATGATTCTTCGCGATGCCGAATAAAATGAAAATGCCTAATCTCTTCCTTTTGATCTTCTATCGGTTTGAAGGATTCATCGAAAAGATAAAACTTGCCGTCTAACGTAAGGATTCCAACTCTTCGTTCACCGGAAAACGAATGTCCCTGAATGTGCATGATAATCGCCTCTTCCAATCCGGCGGGGGAAATTTTTTCTTGCAATTCTTTACCCTTCAAATCGAACACTTTCACGACATTGCCTTCATACGGGATGAGTAATTTTGCCGGATCATCCTGTAAAAATGCCATTGTGTCGACTCCCATCAAAGGTTGCGACCAAACCGGCAACAGTGAAAAGGTTTTGGGGGCAGTTTTCGGTGCCGATGTCGGGTCCGTTGGACTTGCTGACTCAATATGTTGATCGATTTGCCGATAAGTATCGTTATCCGACATCACTTTCAAGCGGCGTTGATGTTCCTCCAATGTCGGCAATTCCGGTGTGTCGGAATGGAATTCGGTAACTTGAGTCGCGTCTTCAGGCTGGAGCATTTGGAATGTTTGGGCACCGAAAGTCCAATCGAATTGGGCATCGGTCATCTCGATTCGAATCGCTTCAATACTTTCAAAATCTCCGGGAACCGGAAGACCAACCGGCTGGTAATCCATTCGCAATAATGCTTGGTTTTCCTGACTGATCCAAAGAATCCGATTGCCGTCGGAATGGCTGATTTGAATCACATCGCAAGAGATTTCATCAATTTGCTCTCGGGCAATCCATTCGATTTTCGCTCCACGAGGACAAAAGGTATTGAGGGGATTATTGGCAAAAAGCAGGATTAGTTGCGGCGGAAAACGCAGAACCGACCGGGGAAGTCCCAGTGCCATTGCGGAATCAAGATGAACATCTTGAAAGAGCGTTTCGAGTGTCCAATTTGCCGGGGCGGGGAAGTGCAGAACCTGATCGGGAAGTTGCTGGATTTGTGCGTAACAATCTTCGCCGTCGGAAATAAAGATACCGTCATTGATTTCAAGTCGAAGTGCGTTCGGTTTCAAAAAGGCAACGATACAGTTCCATGGGACGGGTTCGGTGTCGGGTTGCGACATTTTACCGATGATTTGGACGGTTGCACGATCCGAATAGGAAATTGCCTTCTTGTAGGCACCGACCATTTGGTCGAGGATAGCGAGTGCATCTATTGGGTCGGCAGGAGAAGAATCCGAAGGTGAGGGCGTTTCCGTGGAGATGGGCGGTGTGGGGGGAAGGGAGTCTTTTCGACAGCCGACACATACGGCAATGGCAAACAGTATCGAAATGATTGCACAAAAACGCATACCTTTATTTTACTGTTTTCGGAAGAAAATGTTAGACCAGCACATCACATCATGGCGAATCGGTAATCAATTTTTTGAGTTCGTTGAGATTCGGTACACGTCCTGTTACTGCCGTTTGCCCGTCGATGACCATTGCCGGTGTTGTCATCACGCCGAACGCAATGATCTCGCTGATGTCCGACACTTTGGAAACTTCCGCATGAATGCCGGTCTCCCGTACCGCCTCCACCGCCGTTTCGTATAACCGGTTACACTTGTCGCAACCCGAACCGAGAATTTTTATTTCTTTCGCCATTGCTTATCTGTCAATACAGGAAAGTTCACTGCGAAATGAACGTTTATGCCCAGATTTCATTAGAAAATGTCAAGCCGGAAATGATGCCCGGAATAGTAACGTCGCTCTTGCGGATAAAAATTGATCCACGATTTATTATAGGCAGGAACCTGCATTTCCGCAGGGTACCGATGATACATATTCGGTCCGCTCTGATAATATTCAGGTGTGTAGAAATTGTGCGGGTAATACACGTAGGGATAATAATTAAACCGTTGCCAATCCTGCGTATTGGAAGTTGCCCATTGTTGACCATACGCTTGTTGTGCCGAAGCGGTGCCAGACAACAAGAACACGCAAAGCGAGCAGAGAAGGGCAAATGAGATGGAGCGGAACATAATTTTAACCTTTTGAATACTGTGTGATGGAGCGAATGCCTCCTTGCCATTGCTATCGGCAACCATCCCAACCCACTTGAAAAAAATGCGGTTCCCTGTCCTAATCGTTTTTGCGAGCCGTCATTTTCCCTACAATCGGTCAAGCAGGAACGCTTGTTCTGCGGAGAGGTCATCCTGACATGCGGTGTCATGACAACTACCCTTTCCTAACGTCACGCGGCGAGTCGCATTAGTTTTTCCAGTGCGAGAATAATTTTCGTTGTTAATCTTGCTCCCCGCAAAGCATCATAAAAATCCCTCGCCAGCATCGCCCGGCG
>Ga0082212_10006281_pt1 | contig 16018 bp, 12 predicted proteins | sample TergutNt197P3_FD_71548 | JGI IMG/M metagenome (GOLD analysis project Ga0082212, IMG submission 71548) | Neocapritermes taracua P3 segment gut microbial communities from Petit-Saut dam, French Guiana - Nt197 P3 | ecosystem: Host-associated > Arthropoda: Insects > Digestive system > Gut ... | reverse complement strand
GTGGTTAGACAAAATTTGCGAACACATACAAACCAACGCAAGCATCGACGCTGAGGCATTGCAACAAGAACCCTTCAAGGCAATGGGCGGAGCCGCCAAATACTTCAAATTGTTTGGCAATCAATGGAAAGAAATTTTAAATGAATTAAATGATAAACTTGCAGCGTAATGGGTGTCCGCGAATTACGCGAAAAAAAACAAAAAAATAATTCGCGCAATTCGCGCAATTCGCGGACAAATAACAAAAAAATTAAAAGAATGAACGACAATAAAATCATAATCTACAACACCGAAGATGGAAAAGTTTCCGTTAGTTTAATGGCGAAAGACGGTACGGTTTGGCTCAATCAAAAACTAATGGCTGAACTTTTTGACACCTCTGTACCAAATGTCAATATACATATATCTAACATATTAGAAGACAAAGAATTAAACAAGAGTTCAGTTATTAAAGATTATTTAACAACTGCCACTGACGGCAAAAAATACAATGTTACTTTTTACAGTTTGGATATGATTCTTGCCGTTGGTTTTCGTATTCGCAGTAAGCGTGGGGTACAGTTTCGCCGTTGGGCAAATACAGTGTTAAAAGAATTTATGCAAAAGGGGTTCGTGATGGATGATGAGCGACTAAAAAACCCGGACAGCAGACCTGATTATTATGATGAACTTTTGGAACGAATACGCGATATTCGTGCATCCGAAAAGCGTTTTTATCAGAAAGTAAGAGATTTATTTGCTCTTTCTTCCGATTATGATACCACCGACAAGTCAACTCAAATGTTTTTTGCCGAAACACAAAACAAACTACTTTTTGCAGCCACCGGAAAAACAGCAGCAGAACTCATTGTTTCGCGTGCCGATGCCGACACGCCTAATATGGCTCTTACCTCGTGGAAAGGTAACATTGTTCGTAAACAGGATATTTATATTGCTAAAAACTATCTTTCAGAAGATGAAATAGATACATTAAACCGTTTAGTGGTTATCTTTTTGGAAACTGCCGAATTGCAGGCAAAAGGCAGAAACGACCTCACTATGAAATTTTGGCGCGAAAATGTGGATGGAATTATTACTTTCAACAAAAAGAATTTACTTGTTGGCGCCGGTTCGGTAAGCAATGCCCAAATGGAAGAATTTGTTGACAACGTATATGAAAAATTTAACGCTAAACGCAAAAAACACGAACTTGCGCAAGCCGATAAACAAGATATGGAAGAGTTGAAACAGATTGAAAATGAAATAAAAGAGTGTCCGCGAATTACGCTAATTACGCGAAAAAAAACAAAAAAATAATTCGCGTAATTCGCGCAATTCGCGGACAAAAAACAAACAAAAATTAAAAGAATGAACACTAAAATATTAAAACAAAAAATACTTGCAGAAATGCTTTTGAATGGGAATTGGGAAATGAGCAAAATAAAAGACATTTCCACTACCATTCAATACGGTTACACAGGTTCTGCAATTTCAAAAGGGAAATATAAAATGTTGAGAATTACAGATATTCAAGATGATACTGTAAATTGGAAAACTGTACCTTTTGTTGAAATTGACGATATAAAAGCGAAAAATTATTTACTTGAAAATAACGATATTGTTTTTGCACGAACAGGTGCAACAGTAGGTAAGTCATTTTTAATCAAAGATTTAAAAGACAAAACCGTTTTTGCTTCGTATTTGATTAGAATAAAATTAAAAAAAGAATTTGATGTTCAATATGTTAAATATTTCTTTGAATCAAGTTTCTATTGGCAACAAATTCAAGACAAGGCGATTGGAACAGGGCAACCGAATGTGAATGGAACTTTGCTTGGCGAACTTCTCATCCCTCTCCCTCCTCTCCCCGTCCAAAAATCCATAGTAGCGCAAATAGAGTGTTTGTTTGCCGAGATAGACCGCATAGAAACCGCCCGACAACGCCTGCTGCAAGCAGTGAAATTGGCAAGACAAAAAACCCTCCAACTTGCTATGAACGGTGAACTTGTAAAATGCGATGAATGGCATAATTTTGAATTGAAAGATACTTTTGACTCCATTGCTTCAAAGCCTTATCAAATTTTACAATCTGAAATTTTAGGAAATGGCAAAATTCCTGTGATTAGTCAAAGTGCAAGTTATATTGAGGGTTATTCAATTAATGCAGAAAGAACTCTTAAAATAAAAAGTCCAATAATAATTTTTGGCGACCATACAAGGAATGTAAAATTTATTGATTTTGATTTTATTGTTGGTGCTGACGGCGTAAAGATTCTTGTTCCAAAATCAGCAATATTTCCAAAATTCCTTTATTATTCAGTATTATATGCAAGTGATAATATTGAAAATCGTGGTTACAGCCGACATTTTCAGTATTTGAGTAAATTTATTATTCCAATTCCGCACAAAGACAATAAACCAGATATTGGCATTCAAAGAGAAATCGTAAAAAAAATCGAGGATTTGTTTGCGCAACTTGATATGATAGAAAAGACAATCAGTAAATAAAAAACTATTACGACAACAATTTATTGTGTCTCAAAACACTAAAAAAAGGTGCGAAACATTAGTAAGTATTACCATAAATTATGTTTACTTTTGCATTTTCAAAAACCAATATCTTGAAACAGGTACATATTCAATTGGCGCGACGACTGAAAAAGGAATTGTCCATGCCGCGCCGGATCATCATCACCACTCACCAAGGCCCTGATGGCGATGCTATGGGCGCGTCGCTGGCTTTGTATCATTTCCTGAAAAAGCAGGGACATGATGTGACCGTCATCACTCCGAACGACTACCCCGATTTTTTGCATTGGCTACCTTCCAACAAACATGTAGTGAACTATATGCGTCAAAAACTATTGGCTGAGGCGCTAATCGAAAAAGCGGAGTATGTTTTTCACATTGATTACGGTCAACTCAGACGCAGCGCCGACATGACGCGGTCGCTCTATCATTGTAAGGCCGTAAGAATACTGATCGATCATCACTTGGAACCGGAGTTATCCGCTAAATATTTTTTCTCGGAAACCGAAGTCAGTTCCACCTGCGAACTGCTCTTCTGTATCATGAAACAATGGGACGCCGGCCTGATTGATCATGTTATTGCCACTTGTCTTTATACAGGTATCATGACCGATACCGGAAGTTTCTGTTACAGCAGCGCCGGCAGGCAAACCTTTACGGTGGCCGCCGAACTGATGGAATATCATATCAATCGCGAGAAAATATACGACAAGGTGTACGACAATTATTCGGAAAACCGCATGAGACTGATGGGTTACTGCCTCAACGAAAAGATGGAAGTTTTTCCTCAGTATTGCGCTGCGCTGATCAGTCTGAATCTGGAAGAACAGAAGCGTTACGGTTTTGTAGTGGGCGATTCCGAGGGCTATGTCAATCTTCCGCTATCTATCAAGGGTATACGCTTTTCCGCTTTTTTCCTCGAAAAAGAAGACAAAATCAAAATGTCATTCCGCTCGAAGGGTAATTTTTCGGTCAATGATTTTTCAAAGAAACATTATGGCGGAGGCGGCCACCTGAATGCTGCCGGCGGCGATTCGAAAATCCCGATGAACGAGCTGGTGCAAAATTTCAGGGAACTGTTACCACTGTACGAAAAAGAGTTAAACAATGAATAAGGTTTCGGGTTTCGGGTTACGGGTTACGGGTTTCGGGTTACGGGTTCAGGGTTACGGGATACATGGCTTTGCCCGACCCGAAACCCTGAACCCGAAACTCCTGTTTTTCCTTTTTCTGTTTGTTTTTCTCTTTTCGTGCCGACGCTACAATACGCAACAACCCGTTCAGGATACAACGCTGACTGAACGCCGGCAAATGGAAGAGGTATTACTGCGCGTGAACCGGCAATTAGTGGAAGACGACGACAGGGAAATAGAAACATTTACCGGACGCAAAGGCTGGCAGATGAAAGCCACAGGGTCGGGCCTTCGATACATGATATACAGGCGCGGACAAGGCAGAAACGCTGTTACGGGAAAAGTCGTTACGCTGGCTTATACCGTGTCGCTGTTAGACAGTACGGTTTGCTATTCATCTGAACAACTTGGACTTAAGAAGTTTCGTTTAGGATATGGCGACGTAGAACGCGGTCTGGAAGAAGGCGTTTCGCTGATGCGCGTTGGCGACAAAGCCCGCCTGATTATTCCGCCGCACCTTGCGCACGGCCTCGCCGGCGACGGAGATCGCATCCCTTACCGGGCAATTATTTTGTATGATGTAGAATTACTTAAAGTTGAATAATTCCGGAGTTCGGATAATAATGAATAATATGATACACAAAAAAATCTTTCCATCTTTCCATCTTTCCATCTTTCCCGTTGAAAAGGCCACATTTGCGTACATTTTCATCACAGGTATCTATCTTGCTGTTTTTGCCGGCAGGCTTGAAACGCCAATGGTTCATTTTGGCGTCCGTATCGGCGTGATCATCCTGACGCTTTTGCTGGCATGGATACACAACGCCAGCCGGAATCCCGTCGCGGGATGTATCCGCTATTTCCTTCCTTTCGCACTTTTGAGTTACTGGTATCCTGAAACGTATTATTTCAACAACTTCATATTAGACAATTTAGACTATCATTTCGTACATGCCGACCAGATACTGTTCGGATGCCAGCCAAGCCTTGAGTTCAGCAAACACATACCGTGGGCAGGGTTCAGCGAGTTGATGTATTTCGGATATTTCTCATACTTTTTCATCTTTTTCGGAACGGCGCTATGGTGCTATCTCTTCCATAAAGAATTGATTCACAAAGCAATTTTCATATTTGTCTGTTCATTTTACCTTTTTTATATCATTTTTATCATTCTACCCGTGATGGGGCCGCAATTTTATTTTCTTCCTTCGTTCAATGAAGTTCCCGATGGATATATTTTCTGCAAAATCATGCGTTTTCTGCAATCTGCGGGCGAAAAACCTACCGGCGCTTTCCCGAGTTCGCATGTAGGCGTCACTTTCACTGTGGTGATTTTCGTCGCACGGCATTGCCGCGAATTGTTGAAATATGTTCTGCCTCTGTTTGTTATTCTTGTATTGGCAACCGTATACATCAAAGCGCATTATGTGATTGATGTATTATGCGGATTTGCAACCGTAGCGATTACATACCCGTTAGTGGGATGGATGTACAGAAAATCAGAGTCTTAAGATGTTTCTATAGTTGCTCGTTAAAAGCATCTTCCAACAGGAATCAATGGACAGTTGATAATTTGTACCCGAAACCGGGTTAATCTTTCCGAATATTCGGGTTCGCTTCATCCGATTCCACAAGCCCGTCGCGAAGCCTGATGATGCGGTGTGCGTAACGTGCGATGTCTTCTTCGTGCGTCACCAGCACAATGGTGTTGCCGTTGCGGTGTATCTCGCTGATCAGACGCATGATGTCAATAGATGTTTTGCTGTCTAAATTTCCGGTTGGTTCGTCGGCAAGGATGATCGACGGATTACCCACCAATGCGCGGGCTGCAGCCACCCGTTGCCGTTGTCCCCCCGACATTTCGTTTGGTTTATGGTGCATACGTTCGGTAAGTCCTACCTGTTCAATCACCTCTTTTGCGCGTTCCAACCGTTCTGCTTTGGGAATTCCGGCATAAACAAGCGGTAACTGCACATTACCCAGAGCATCGTAACGGGGCAACAGGTTAAAAGTCTGAAAAATAAATCCGATTTCCTTATTGCGTACTTCGGCTAATTGGTCGTCGGTCATAGTGCTGACGTCCTGATTGTTAAGAATGTAAACTCCATGCGTGGGCGTGTCCAGGCAACCGATAATATTCATCAGGGTTGATTTCCCGGAACCCGACGGTCCCATGATAGCAACATATTCGTTTTTCTCAATATCAACAGTTATCGACTTGAGTGCGGGAACTTCTATTGTCCCTACCGTGTATATCTTGGCAATATCATTTAGTTGAATTAACTTTCCCATATCTTACATGCTTACAATCTACCACAATGGACTTGGATATACGCCTACTTCTGTGAGTTTTTTCAGACGGTCGACCACAAACGACCGGTCTTCCTTGTAGGTAACGCCAAACCATTCGGCCGTACTGCTCAATACCTTCACTGTGGCTTTTTTCTCATCGATCAATTCGCTCAACACGGTGGGAATATAAAGTTCCGATTTCAGGTTGCCGCCATGGGTATGGATGAATTTTTCAAAAGATTTTTTCAAATCCTTGAAATAAGCAGGGGTAAATCCCCAAAAATTCATCGATACGATTTGGGTTTCGGGGAGAGGCTGGTTTATTTCCTGTACATCCTTGTAACAGATCACGCTTCCGATTCGTTTGATTTGCGTACACTCGGTGACCTGAAGCAACATACCGTCGCGGTCGGTTTCGCAAATACCGCGGGAAACAAAACCATAATCCGACAAGGTGTGCGCCAGTTGGTAGCCTACCATGCAATAGTTGGGAACGTCGTTTTCCTGTTGCGCCAGAAAATCCGCCATTTGTTTGAAAGCATCCTCTCCGTAAAAATCATCGCCATTGATCACGCAGAACGGTTCGTTGATGACCCCGTCGGCCATCAGTACCGCATGAGCCGTTCCCCATGGTTTTACGCGTTCGGTATTGTACGCCGCACCTTCAGGTACGTACTCAATCTCCTGAAGTACATATTCAAGATCGATTTTCCCGCCGTATTTCGTGGCAAAGACCTGTTTGAAGTCGTCTTCAATGCTTTTGCGAATGACCATGACAACTTTGCCAAAACCCGCACGGATGGCGTCGTAAATGGAATAGTCAATAATCGTTTCTCCGTTCGGGCCAAGCCCGTCCATCTGTTTCAGGCCTCCATAACGGCTGCCCATACCGGCTGCCAATACCAAAAGGGTTGGTTTTGCCATTTTATTTTGTTCGCCCTTCATTTAACAAAAATTTTATTGGGTGGAAGATGGGATTCGAACCCACGACCAACGGAACCACAATCCGCTACTCTAACCGACTGAGCTACATCCACCATATTAAATTTGCGGCTGCAAAGATAAATGTTTTTTTTAATCTGTACAGATGATAGTCAAAAAATTTGCATTTTTTTTGGTTTTGCAAATAAAAAACTACATTTGCAAAAACTTCATTAATGAATAAATGAATATGACAGAAATCATTCACAAGAATTTACCTCATGCGGTGGCGGTTGTTCTTTTTGTGCTGGCCACCATGCTTTATTTCAGTCCTGTATTTTTCGACGGGAAACAACTCCGGCAAGGCGATATTCTTCATTCCAACGGTTCTTCGCAGGAAATCAAAGAGTACAAAGAACGTACCGGCAAGGATGCGTTGTGGACCAATGCCGTATTTGGCGGGATGCCTGCTTATCAGATAGGTGTGCGTTACCACAATAACTGGGTACAGTATTTTGGCCGTTTCCTTACTCTGGGCTTGCCTTCGCCTACGTACATGATATTTATCTCTTTGCTGGGATTCTATATCATGTTGTTGTGTTTCAAGGTAAATCCGTGGATAGCCATTGCCGGCGCGTTTGCCTACGGACTGTCCACCTATTTCATGCTCATCGCCGGCGCGGGGCATAATACCAAGATGCGTGCCATGTCTTATATGCCGCCCGTCATCGGAGGTTTATATCTGGCTTATGCGCGAAATAAAATCTGGTTGGGAACGCTGATGGCGTGCCTTGCGCTTGGCTTGCAGATACGCGCCAATCATTTTCAAATTACTTATTATACAGCAATTATTGTGCTGATATTCATTATATTTGAATTAATACGCACCCATAAAGAAAAACAATACCGTAATTTCGTCAAGACGTCGGCGGCGATGGCCCTTGCCGTAACGCTGGCGACAGGCGTCAACATCACCAACATGATACTTACTGCGGAGTACACGCCGTATTCAACGCGCGGAGCATCGGAACTGACCGATGAAACCGGCAACCAGACCACAGGATTGGACAAAAGTTATATTCTTGAAGATTACAGTTATGGCATTGCGGAAACCATGAATCTGTTCATCCCTGATTTTATGGGAGGAAGCTCTTTCGGAAAAGCGGGGGAAAAATCGCCCTTTTTTGAGACCTTAATATCCAATGGCGTATCGAAAGCGCAGGCGAAACAAATCTCGCAACATGTTCCGCTTTACTGGGGCGACCAGCGATTTACGGCAGGGCCGGTATACGTCGGCGCCGTGATCGTTTTTTTGTTCATTCTTGGCCTGTATACTGTAAAAGGGCAAAAAAAATGGTGGTTGCTTACTGCTACCATCCTGTCGGTTGCGCTGGCCTGGGGCAAGCATTTCGGATTCCTCTCCAACCTGTTCATCGATTTCTTTCCCATGTACAACAAGTTTCGTACCGTTTCAATGACCCTGACGATTGCCATGGTCACCGTACCATTGCTGGGCATATTGGCGGCGAACGAAATGCTGGGCAACAACCTGACCGTCGCCGAGAAAAAGAAAGCATTGAAAAACAGTTTCTTCATCGCAGGAGGTATTGCCTTACTGTTTTTGATACTTCCGGGGCTCTTTTTCAGTTTCGTTGCTCCGGGCGACGGCAGTCTGTCCGGGATGGGATACCCCGAATGGTTAATCGCCGTACTGCCCGATACGCGCGAATGGGCGCTCCGCTGGGACGCCTTCCGCAGCCTGATGTTTGTAACGGGTGCAGCCGCAATTTTCTGGTTTTTCATATCCGAAAAATTAAAAACCGCGCCGGCCATTATCCTGTTGGCAGGGTTGATCATCATCGACCTTTGGGCTGTGGATAAACGTTACCTGAACAGCGATTCCTTTTTCCCAAAACAGAAAAATGTGAATATGGCGCAGCCTTCGCCGGCCGATTTAGATATTTTGCAAGACAAAAGCCTGAATTACCGCGTGCTCAATTTTACGGTCGATCCGTTCAACGACGCCTCAACTTCGTTCTTTCACAAATCCATCGGCGGATACCATGGCGCCAAGATGAAACGTTATCAGGAACTGATCGAACGCCATATCTCCAGAGGTAATATAGAGGTATTGAACATGTTGAATACCAAGTATTTTATTGTTCCCGACAAGGAAACCGGCCAACCCAAAAAACAGATCAATCCGGGAGCATTGGGTAATGCGTGGCCGGTGGAACAAATCAACTGGGTGGACGACGCCGACGCCGAGATTGCGGCGCTTACCGGATTCGACCCTGCACGGGAGGCTGTGGCGGACAAACGCTACCAACCGGCGTTGCAGGGATTCACCGCGCAGTACGATTCTACGGCGGCTGTCGGACTTATCAGTTACGAACCCGATCATTTGGTGTATGAATATCATTCGCAATTGCCGCAAATGGTTATTTTTTCCGAAATATTTTACGACAAAGGCTGGAAGGCGTACATCGACGGCGAATTGACGCCGCACATCCGCGCCGATTATATTTTACGCGCCATGGCCATTCCTGCGGGTAAACACGAGATTGTATTCCGGTTTGAACCTGCAGCATACGCACGTGGCGAAAAAATCGCATTAGCCTCGTCCATCGGCATTGTGCTGTTGATATTGGGCGTTGCGGCAAAAGGTTATCTTGACTGCCGTAAAAAATAAAAAGTGTGGAACACAAAAAATTTACTTACCGGCATTTGGATGAATTGAAGAAAGACGTCATTTTGTCGGGTGTTGAATTGCCGGTTTCGGAAAATCTTGACGTCTTGAAAACACCCTTGCCGCTCAGCGGTAAGATATTACCCAACCGGTTGGCCGTCCACCCGATGGAAGGTTGCGACGGAACAGCCGAAGGCGCTCCCGGCGAACTTACTTTCAGGCGTTACGAACGCTTTGGCGCAGGAGGCGCAGGTTTGCTGTGGGTGGAAGCCTGTGCGGTAACCAATGAAGGACGCGGTAATGCCCGACATCTTTATCTGAACCATGACGCCTTGCCAGAGTTCAAAAAACTGTTCAATTGCATGATGACTTCCGCGAAAGCGGCTTCAGGCAAAGACTTCCGGCCCTACGCCGTTCTTCAATTAACATATTCGGGACGGTACAGTAAACCGAATCCCGATGCAACGGCCATCGTAGCGGTTGCAGATAATCCTTACCTTGATCCCTTTTCAAATCCGAAAAGACGGCTCATCACCGACGACGAACTGGAACGTATAGAAGACCAATATGTGGAAACGGCGCGTTTGGCAAGGGAAATCGGATTCGACGCCGTGGACGTGAAGGCTTGTCATCGTTATCTGATTTCCGAACTGCTGTCGGCGCATACGCGCGAAGGCAGGTATGGCGGCAGTTTCGAGAACCGCGTGCGTTTCCTGCTGAACATCATCGACAAGGTGAAAACCCGCGCCGACATTGACGTCGCAGTCCGGCTCAACGCTTACGACGCCATGCCGTATCCCTACGGATGGGGCGCCGACGAAAACGGCCGGCCGGCGCTGGATGAACCGCGACGCCTGATGCAGATACTGTGGAAAAAAGGCGTGCGCATGGTGAACATCACTGCCGGCAACCCGTATTATAATCCGCATATCGGTCGTCCTGCCGATATTGGGCCATACGTAGCGCCTGAACATCCCATCGAGTCGGCGGCACGGATGTTGCACATCATCAGGGAAATGAAAGCCGCCGCTCCCGGTATGACGCTGGTTGGCACGGGATTCAGTTGGTTTCGCGAGTACGGCGCGAACGTGGCTGCCGGTTGTATCGAACAGGGATGGATGGACGTGGCGGGGTTCGGCCGACAGGCCTTCGCTTACCCCGGCTTTGCAAAGGACGTCATCGCCGGCGGGGCGATGCTGCGCGGCAAATGCTGTGTCGCCTGTACCAAATGCACTGAGTTGATGCGTTTTGGCGGGCAGGCAGGCTGCGTCGTCAGGGACAGTAAAGTTTACCTGCCTCTTTGGCGCGAAGCCGTTAAAGGCCGCACGATGATGAGTACAGGAATAGGAAGTCATATATAAAAAAATCAGGATATATCAATAGAAACAATCCCGAAGGGATGAAATGATTATAGAAACAATCCCGCAAGGATGACATTTTCGCATCGGAACGATACCAAATGTTTGATGATATCATCCCTTCGGGATTGTGTAATACGCATCATTTCCATATTCTATAATCATTTCTTCCCTTCGGGAATGCAATCGATGTATAGCGCTGCAAATACGAAAATATGCGATATTTTGATGTGGCTGTCCTGAAAAAATTCAGATGCGTTTGCCCTGTGATTGAATGATATTCAGTTTTTATGATTTACGGCTTTCTTAAAAAGAAACGTTGCCTTGTTTTCATTTCCGTGTATCAGTCGTGAAATATTTTTTCGATGTGTGACCAAAAGCAGGATACAAACGACTATGGAGAATATTTTCAGGGAAATAGCATCGACATGAAAAATGAAAATTACTGAAACAGGAAAAGAAAACCCCATCATCAGGGAACTCAGAGATACATATTTACTGATGAACAACGTGATAAAGAACACGCCAATAGCAACCAGTGTAGCCTGCCAATGCAATGCCATCAGGATACCGACAATGGCAGCAACGCCTTTTCCTCCGCGAAAACCTGCAAAAATGGGGAAAACATGCCCCAGCACAGCCGCCGCGCCAAGCGCCAGTTGAAAGTTGACAAGAGCATTGCTTCCAATTTCAAACACTGTCGGCAACATGGCAAGTTTCACTGCCGCAAAACCTTTGAATACATCTATCAGCAGTACAGGAATCCCTGTTTTGACGCCCAGCACCCGCATTGTGTTAGTTGCGCCGGCATTCCTGCTTCCATGTTCGCGCACATCCACGCCTTTGGCAGCTTTGCCAATCCACACGGCCGATGGTATGGAACCCAGTAAATATGCGCCTGTTACAATTATTATTATATGTACAATCATACCGTTATATCATTGAAATGACAAAATTACCATTTTATTTTACTGAAAAAAAAATATGTAACAAATTTTCGTATTTTTGCAGATTTGAAAGATATTTTGTTAAAAATTAAATAACCACAAATGAAATCTTATTTATTGAGCGTATTCTTCTTGTTTACAAGTATTTATTCCGCAATAGCGCAGGAAAAATTCAAATTCGGAGAGGTTCCCGCCTCCGATTTATCCATGACTGTTTATCAGGAGGATACCACAGCCATAGCAGTAACTTTGTACGAGGATTGCGAGGTGCGGTATGATTTTGGGAGAAACGGTTTTCTGGTAAAAACGTACTATACCGTTCGCGCGAAGGTGTTGAAACCGGCAGGTTTGGACAGGGCGAACATATTCATTCCGTTTTATTCGGTTAGTAGTCGCGACCAGAGCGAACAGATTTCCGCTATCGCCGGTTACACTTACAACGTGGCGAACGGAAAGACGGAACGTACCAAATTGTCGAAAGAACACATTTTTGAGGAAAAAACTTCCGACAGGTGGCATCGTATGAAAATCGCCTTCCCAAATGTCAAGGCAGGATCGGTGTTTGAACTGAAATATGAAAAAACGTCGCCATATTACAGCTATTTGGATGATTTTGTATTTCAGAGTTCTGTTCCGGTAAGATATAGCCGTTATAAGGTGACGATTCCCGAATTTTTTGTGTTCCGGAAACGTACCGGCGGTTATGAAAAACTCGATTATTCGGAAAAAAGCGTGAACATTACTTTTTCAGTCGAAGGACAGAGATTATCCTGTAATGGTCAGGAAATGACCTTTGTAGGAGCGAATCTGCCGTCAATGAAAAGTGACAATCATGTCTGGAATGTGAATGATTATCTCGTCCGCGTGATGTTTGACCTGATGAGCGTAAGGGTTCCCGGAGCATTTTACAAGGATTTCTCGGTAAGTTGGGCGGATATAGATAAACAATTGACTGAAAATGAGAAATTTGGTAAACAATTACGTGTTTCCAATCTCATGAAGGATGAATTAAAGGCTGCGCTGAAAGATGAAATGTCGTCGAATGATAAAGTTGTTGCGATTTTGGACCTGGTGAAATCCACAATTCAGTGGAATGATGAAAATGCGCTCTATATCGACAATGTACGAAAAGCGGTAAAAGATGGCAAAGGCAGCAGCGCCGAGATGAACGCCGCCTTGATCAGCCTGCTGTGCGACGCCGGATTTGACGCCTACCCTGTGGTAATGAGTATGAGAAGTCGCGGACGTATTTTCTCGCCGTTCCCGACGCTGAAATCGTTGAATTATTTTCTGACCGGCGTCAATATCGACGGGAAACCGGCTTACATGGATGCTGCGGACAAGTATGGCACGGTGAATGTGATACCCATTGATTGCATGGTAGAGGAAGCGCGTTGCATTTTCAGGGATAAACCGGCAACGTGGGTCGATTTGCACGAACTTGGACGAAATGCATCCAGGATCAATATTCTGGCTAAATTTAATGAAGACGGCAAATTTACAGGAGACGCGCAGAGGGTCTTGACCGGTGCGCCATGCGTCGCTTACTGTCGTAAAGTGGATAAACAGAAAAGCGCGGAAGACGCACAGGCGGAAATGGAAACAGAATTGAACGCGCGTATTTCAAGCCTTGAACAGGGTACGCCGCAAAACGCGTCTGTGACGGAAAGATTTTCGTTTGAGAGTAACGAGGCGATTTCTGACAATGATTTCATTTACCTGAATCCCTTAATTTTTCCATATATGAAAGAAAATCCGTTCAAAGCGGAAACCCGTAAGTTACCGGTCGAATATCCGTTTCCTTATGAGCATGTCATATCGGTCAATTTACTGACTCCTGACGGTTATGAGCTGGACGAAGCGCCTGATAACGACGTCACTACTCTGGGTGACAAGCAAATATCATACACATACCAGATTCAGAAAGTCGAAAAAAACATACAGATTTTTCAGCGAATCATCGTCCGGCAAACGCTTTATCCGGCAATGGAATATGAACATATCCGCGATTTTTGGGCGCATATTGCCGACAAAAACAATGCGCAGTTAGTGTTTAAACGTGTGGCAAAAAACTAATTGCATATACCGATGAAACATAAATTGTTCATTCTGTTGTGGATATGCTCTTTCATATCTGTCCATGCACAGGAATATCCGGTATCGGCTATTCATGATTCTTTGCAGAAAAACGCCGACGCTGTTGTCCGTTATTCGGAAACCGTTTTTGTGCAAACCGATATGAATAACGCCACTCACAAGGTGACCGAAATCATTACCGTATTGAATGAGGACGGCAAAACGCATGGCAATCTTGTGATATATTTAGATAAATTCAGGGATTTGAAAAGTTTTTCGGGAAAGGTAACCGATGTTTCGGGAAAAGTCATCAAAAAAATCAGTAAAAAAGACCTGACTACTACAGCCTATTCGCCGCATTTAGCCTCGGACGACAAATATTCGTACTATGAATATCAACCCTCAAAATACCCGTTCACTGTTCATTATGAATATGAAGTCAAAATTAAAAACGGTATTTCGTACTATCCTGTATTTGCGCCGATCAGGAGTTATAACCTTTCGCTTGAGGAAGCCAGATACCGTATCCAGCTGCCATCAGGGATGGAACTCCGGTACAAAGCCGAACGGACGCCCAACGAACAACCAACGGAAAGCAAAGCGGGGGAAAGCGCTGTATATGAATGGTTGGCAACCAATATGCCCGCTATTGAACGCGAAACTTATTCTCCGGATTTGAAGGATGTTGTGCCGGTAATCCAAATAGCGCCCAACGATTTTTGTATGGAGGGTCAGTGCGGCAATATGTCCGACTGGGACCATTTAGGAAAATGGGTCGGAAAATTGACGACCGGTCGCGACGTCATATCGCCGCAGTTGAAGGAAAAAATGCTGGCGCTTACCGCCGACGCCGCCAGCGAAAAAGAAAAAGTAGAACGGGTATTCAAATATCTGCAATCTACCACCCGTTACGTTAGTATACAGTTAGGGATAGGCGGTTACCAGACAATAAGCGCCGCCGACGTCGAAAAAAACGGTTTCGGCGACTGCAAGGCATTGTCGAATTACATGCAAAGCCTGCTGGCAGCCATCGGGATCAATTCCATATATACGATAATCAGCACCGACCATGCCGAACTGTACCCCGATTTTGCCAGTCTGGGACAGATGAACCATGCGATCCTTGCCGTGCCTTTGGCGTCTGATACCTTGTGGCTTGAATGTACCAACCAAGTCCTGCCTTTCAACTATGCGCATACCAATATTGCCGGACATCAGTGCTTGTTAATCACACCCGAAGGCGGCAGGATATGCAGGGTGAAGAAACAACCTGATATTGACGATGATAAGTCAAAGAGTGTTGCCATTCAGATTGACGAATCGGGCAACGGAAAAGCGCACGTCAAAACGGATTATCAATTAAGCGCATACGAGGGGATGATGGGTTTTGTACATCAGATGAGCCGCGAGGAGCAGATTAATTCATTAGCCCGCGGTTTGCAGGTAGCTAAAGCCCAGATCAGCAATTTGCAGATACAGCCAAACGACAGTGAAAACCCTGTTTTGCGCCTCGACTACGATACGTACATCGAAAAGTTCGCCAATAAATCGGGAAACAGGCTTTTTATCCCGTTTTCTTTATTACAGCCGGCTTTCGCTCCCGTCAATTCCACGAAACGCAAACAGGACGTCATGATACAGGGTGGTATTCAGCGCACTGATACGCTCCTGATCAGCATTCCGCAGGGATATGTTCCGGAAGCAATACCCCGGCCGGCCGCATTTAACAATATGTTTGGCGACTATTCGATGGATATTCAATGGAAAGAAAACACCCTTCAAATCATTCAACATATTTTTATCCGAAAAGGACGTTATCCTGCAAGCGCAATAGAAGATTTTAAAAGTTTTTTCAAAAATATGGAAACAGAATGGAACAGGAGGGCTGTTTTCAGGCAAAACACAAATTAAGGCATGAAAAATTTAAAACCTGTAACGGTTTGAATTTTTAAAACCGTATTCCGTCAGGAACCCCCAGGACAAACGCATCTAAATAGTATTATCAAAATTGGACAAAACGCTGTCGTGTCAAAAGCGAAAATTCCCGAAGGGAAGAAATGATTATAGAAATGTATGTACGGGAATTACAGGCAC
>Ga0082212_10006279_pt1 | contig 16018 bp, 14 predicted proteins | sample TergutNt197P3_FD_71548 | JGI IMG/M metagenome (GOLD analysis project Ga0082212, IMG submission 71548) | Neocapritermes taracua P3 segment gut microbial communities from Petit-Saut dam, French Guiana - Nt197 P3 | ecosystem: Host-associated > Arthropoda: Insects > Digestive system > Gut ... | reverse complement strand
TAGTGCCGAGGTTAAAGAAAGAGCAAAGCTACATCTATACTCCCCTCTGGACCTTCATGGCCTGTTGTAGGGTGAATCTGATCCACAAGCGAGTGTCAACAAAGACTGAACGGGCGACTGATTTCCTAGAAGAGTCCGATTAAGCGGATCGCATTTTTATCTGGCTTATTTTTATCTATAATATGCTCTCTTTTTTGTTTCTCTTACCAACCCTTTGTCAACCATCAATTTCTTCATGTTGTTTATCATTTGTTTTGCCATTTTTGGATTTTTTTCTACAACAAATGTTATTGCTTCTTTTCTAATTTGTTCTGGTGAAAGTTCCGTATTTGCCAAGTTTTCAAGTAATTTAAATATAGAATTCATAAAATTATCATCTGTTTTTATTTGTTCTATTAAGTTTTTTTCTTTCTCTGTTTTACTTATTAATCTTTTCTCAGGGTCTGGTCTATTGTCTTTAATTTCAAATCTTAGTTCCTCATGAAGTTCTTCTATACTTTTCCCCTCTCCTACTTCAGTGGCATTTAAAACTCTTAAGCGTCTATTTGCAATTCCAGGAAAATATTCTATTAACTTTTTAGGATTACCCTCATATGCGAAATTTTTTTCATATTTCCCTAAACATTCTGTTATAAAGTCTAATATCTGAGTTGAAAAATCTAAACGATCATTTTTACAAAAATTCTTATTTAAACTATTTGAAAGCTCTATTAATTCACCAATATTATTCTTAACATACTCTTTGCTCAATGGATGGCGTTTACCTATCCAAATTCCATTAGGGTTATTATCTAACGCCTTTTTATATTCTTTAAGCAACCACCCATCATTTCTTATACCTGCTGTATACCTAAAAAATTTATTTATTGGTATATCGTTTTCTTCACATATTTGCAAAACTTCTTTTTTACTAAAATACCTGTCTTTTAACGATTCATCTGTTTTAAATGCTTTTATTAAATCTTTATACTTCTCTTTATCATCAAAAGAGATTGTTACTGTTTTACATGTGCCTAGTCTTAATTGCCTATACGCATTTCCATCAAGTCCAAGACACCTCCTATTAAACATAGGTTGAGACATTTTTTCTATTCCATATGTGTTATATAGCTCATCTGCTTTTTGAAGTGTTATTTTATTATCTTTTATATCTAATTCTTTTATTGCTTTTATAATTTGTTTAATATTTTGTTCATGTAGTTCTTCTCTTTCTGTTTTTATTTTTGCCCTTTCTTCTTTTGTTGCATCTAAAAAAACTGTTTCATCACTAAATTTACCATTTTTTAGCTTTCTAAATGGCTTTACTCCAAGACATTTTTTATTAAATATCCCTTGAGACATATCTCTAGTTTTGTAAGTTTTATATAGTTTGTCTGCTTCTTCTTTTGTTATTTTCTTATATTTTATACCCAATTCTTCTAATTTTTTTACAATTTGCTTAATATTCTCTTTCTCTCTGTTTTTTATTTCTGTTGTTTTTTTGTTCAAGAAGATTGTTACTCTTTTACATATACCCTCTTTTAAATACCAATATGTCCCAAGTTTTACCCCTAAGCATTTCCTATTAAACATAGCCTGAGTAACTTTTCCTTCTCCATAAGTTTCATATAGCTCATCTACTTCTTGTAGGTTAAGTTTTCTTCCTTCTATATCTATTGTTTCCAATACTTCTATAATTTGTTCAATGGTTTCTGCCTGTTTCTTTCTTTCTTCTCTGCTTAACAAGGTCTATTCCTCCTTTTCGGTGACATCCTTCACATATTATATCACTTCTTTATGTAAATTTCAACAAGTTATAGTAATTTAATATTATTTGTGTTAAAATGCTGTTATGGTTTTAAAATACGAGGTTATAGACAATAAATATTTTAATATAAAAGAAATATTAAAATCATATTTTCAAATATCTGATAGATTGCTAACCAAGCTTAAGAATAATAGACGAATATTTTTAAATAACAGCTTGTCTTATGTTAACAATTCTGTTTCAGTTGGTGATATTATAACTGTAAATATAAACTTTGAGGAAATAGCAGATAATATTATTCCTGTTAAAATAAATTTAGATATACTTTATGAAGATGATTATTTACTTATTGTAAATAAGCCTGCCAATATTACAGTACACCCTACTATGTATCATTATTCAGACAGTTTATCTAATGGCATTAAATTTTATTTTGATTCAATTGGTTTAAAGAGAAAAATTAGACCAGTTAACAGATTAGATAAAGATACCACTGGAATTGTTTTGTTTGCTAAAAATGAATATATACAAGAATGTTTGGTTAGGCAGATGAAAACAAGTGATTTTGTAAAAGAGTATATTGCAGTTTTAGATGGACACTTAGAAAACTCAACTGGAACAATTAATGCAGGAATTTCCAGAAAAAGCAATTCTATTATAGAACGAGAAATTAATCCAAATGGAGATAGTGCAATAACACATTATGAAGTAATAAAACATTATAATAATTTTACAATAGTAAAATTTATATTAGATACTGGCAGAACACATCAAATTAGAGTACACTCAAAACACATTGGATACCCAATTGTTGGTGATACTCTGTATGGCAAATCTTCTGATTTAATAAACAGGCAAGCACTTCATTCAAATAAAGTCTCTTTTATTCATCCAATATCAAAAGAAAAAATTTCTATTGAATCACATTTACCAGAAGATATTAAAAACATGGGTTGCCAGTAGGGACGGTTCTCGTGGCAGACGTGGGTGAACACCTGGGGACGGAGGAAAGTGTTCAAATCTTCAGATTTGAACACTTTCCTCCGTCCCCGTTGTATTATTACGCTGTTTCTTGTTCTTTGTTTTTTGATTTCCTTTTTTGCTTTATATTCTCTTTTTTCTTGTTCTCATCAATTATTAATACCGGTTGTGTTTTATTAAGAACAGTTTCTTTTTTTATAATACATCTTGTAATCTTTGGGTTAGAAGGTATGTCGTACATTACATCTCTCATAATTTCTTCAATTATTGAGCGCAGTCCCCTTGCTCCTGTATTTCTTTCTATTGCTTTATCTACAATAATTTCCAGTGCCTCTTTTTCAAATTCAAGTTCTACTCCATCTAACTCAACCAATTTTTTGTATTGTTTTACTAATGCATTTTTTGGCTTTGTAACAATATCTATTAATGCTTCTTTAGATAACCCTTCCAATGTTGCAATTATTGGCAATCTTCCCACAAACTCTGGAATTAAACCAAATTTTAACAAATCTTGAGGTAACAACTCTTTTAAAATTTCAGCATTATTAATTTCTTTTTTGCTTTCAATATGTGCTCCAAACCCAATCGATTTTTTGCCTACTCTGTTTTTTATAATTTCTCCAATACCTTCAAACGCTCCTCCACATATAAACAATATGTTTGAAGTATCTATTTGTAAAAACTCTTGATGTGGGTGTTTTCTTCCACCTTGTGGTGGTACTGAAGCTACTGTTCCTTCAATTATTTTTAACAATGCCTGTTGAACACCTTCTCCACTAACATCTCTGGTAATAGAAGGGTTTTCAGATTTCCTTGTTATTTTATCTATTTCATCAATATATATAATTCCTTTTTGAGCTTTTTCTATATCGTAATTTGAAGCTTGAATAAGTTTTAAAAGAATGTTTTCAACATCTTCTCCAACATATCCTGCCTCTGTAAGAGTTGTTGCATCTGCTATTGTAAACGGAACATTTAAAATTCTTGCCAATGTTTGGGCAAGTAATGTTTTTCCGTGAGCCAGTAGGCCCCAGTAATAATATATTGCTTTTTTGAATTTCAATATCGTCTATTAATTCTAAATTATTAATTCTTTTATAATGATTATACACCGCAACAGATAATGTTTTCTTAGCTTCCTCTTGCCCTATAACATAATCATCTAAAACCGTTTTTATCTCAGCTGGATTTGGCATATCTACTTGCTCTACTGAATTTTCATCATTATATAGCTCTTCGTCTATAATGTCTTGGCAAAGAATTATACATTCATCACATATATACACTCCTGGTCCTGCTATTATTTTTTTAACTATTTCTTGATGTTTACCACAAAAAGAACATTTAACTATTCTATCTTGACTTTTTTGCATTTTGTCACACCTTTATTTCAAATTTAGGTTTTTAAGGTTGCCTATAAACCTTAGTTTCTTTTATCCATTATACCGTCTATTAAACCATATGCTAATGCCTGCTCTGCTGTCATATAATTATCTCTTTCTGTATCTTTTTCTATTATTTCCAATGGCTGGCCTGTTCTATCGCTTAATATTTTATTTAATTTTTCTCTTGTTTTAACCATATGGTCTGCATGTATTTTAATCTCTGTTGTTTGGCCTGAAAGCCCGCCACCTGCTATTAATGGCTGGTGGATTAACACTTCTGCATTTGGTGTTGCGAATCTCTTCCCTTTTTCTCCAGATGCCAGTAAAACCGCTCCCATACTAGCTGCCAAGCCAACACATATTGTAGATACTGGAGATTTTATATAATTTATTGTGTCTACAATAGCCATCCCATCTGTAATAGAGCCTCCAGGGCTATTTATATATAAATGAATTTCTTTATCTGGGTCTTCTGATTCTAAAAACAATAATTGTGCTATTACTAAACTTGCAGTAACATGATTAACATCTTCTCCCAAAAACACAATTCTGTCTTTTAGTAGCCTTGAAAATATATCGTATGATCTCTCACCTTTGCTTGTTTGTTCTATAACGTATGGTACTAAACTATCTTTTTCTAACATAAAAACCTCCATAAAATTTTCTTAGCTGTAGCATCTCTGATTTTCTTAGCCGTAGCATCTATGATGCGTACGGATAAGTTATGCAACTGCTTTCTTATTTACCCTTCTTATATATAATATACCAAACTTTGTTTTTTTTCAATATGTACAAGCTATTTTTCATAAAAAATACACATATTTTATTCGACAATATTAAAGAATATGCCATAATTCACGTTTTTGACATATTCTTTAGCCTTTTTTTCATTTCTCTATAATCTCTACTTTATAATCTACCCCTCTACTCTGTACATTTAAGTAGAGTTTTTGCCCATTAAATTTATATTTACTTACATCAAATTTTGCTTCATACCCACCTGTTGTATTTGTACCTCCAGATGTAGATAAAATCCTGTTACCCTCTTCATCTGTTATATTTAACATATCATCTCGCCTTGTAGCAAATTCATCTCCATCCATATTTCTCCCATCATCTATAAGTCGTAAATATTCATCAAATTTCAAACTTAAAGTTAGTCCTGTTTCTGTCATTTCCAGCCTTTCTAATTCAACTCCTGGTATATCTTCAGATAATTTTAATTCTATTGTCTCTCTTTCATAAAACTTTTCAGGAACATCTATTTTAAAAATGTATTCAGCCTCTGTTATTGGAAATTCTTCTGTTGATGTTAATTGTTGCTTTCCGTTTACTTCTCCAAAATCAACCATCCAGTAACTTATATAAAATATCCTTATATATATTGTCCTAGACTTTGGAAATCCTATTCTCGAATCCATTGAAAATTCAGTAATCAAATTATTTTCTTTCGAAGTATTTACCATTGCTCCGCTAGATGATGTACTAAACCACTTGTCTCCTGCAAAATTCTTTCCTTTTGTTATCTCTCCGTAAATATTATATTTTTCAAAACCTAATTCTTTATATAGGTTCTTCCAGTAATTATTTTCCATTTTCCAAAAAGGAGTTAATAACCCATAAATATTTTTATTCTCATCATAAACTGCATAACCATAAGTAAATGAATCTGTGTTTATTTCAATATCTTTATTAAATTTAAAATTTACTGTTGCTTTAAAATAATCATCTGTTATCATTAATGAGTCTATTTTTACTCCAACATCATCCTGAAACAGATACTCCATCTCTATATTTTCTTCATACTTATTGTCATATGCATCTTTCACTGCCCCTAGCATATATTCAAATTGTCTGTTTTCAAATTCTTTATATTCTATATTCCATTTTATTCGTGCATAGATATTTGATGTCCCTATTAACCCTATCACTAGAACCAAAAACACTGCTGCTATATTAATAAATTTCATTTTATGTTTTTTTGTTTTTGATAATATGTTCTTGTAATTCATATCTTTGTTAAGTTTTTGCTCAACTATATTTTTTATGTTTTCCTTGTTAGACATGTTAATCACTCTCCTTTCCGAAAGTAATTCTTAATTCATTTAACGTCCTATACAAATAATTCTTCACTGCAGATTCGTTTATATCCAATTCTTCTGCAACTTCTCTTATAGTGTTATCAAAATAATAATGTAAATAAAAGATTTTCCATATAATGGGTTTTTTATGTTTTATATAATTCCATATTTTTTCAAAATCATCTTTATTTAAAACAATTTCCTCTATATCAATATCATCTTTTATTTCTGCTTCTTCTATGTCGGTTGTGTTTAAATTAATAAGTTGTTTATTTTTGTAATACTTCTTCATTATATTTCCAGCTATTCCAATTATGTATCCATATATATTATTAATCTGGACTGTTTTTAAATTTTTCCATACTTTGTAAAGCTCAACATATACATCCTGTACAATGTCATTTACATCATCTAAATTATTGCATTTGCACATAACAAATTTTAATGTATTTTTATATGTTTCTTCATATACTTTTTCAAAATAATTTACATCAGTTTGAATCCTCATATCTTCTCCTCAATTAAAATTTCATTTGTATAGGTTCTTAATATATATGTGACTAAAATAATCAAAAAAGTTTCAAACTTCTGTAAAAAATTTGAAACTCTTTTTCTTATTTCTTTTCTTCTTTTTTAATATTCGATTCACATTCACATTTTGCTTCTTGCTTAACTTCAGTTGTTTTGGCGTTAAGGGTTATGTAACTAATTGCTTTTTCTGTCTTTATTCCATCTTTTATGTGTTTCATCAATATTTCGTTTCCAGTTACATCTTCTTCTTTTCTTCCATATGCATTAACAAGTTCTTGTACTTTATCTGATACATCTGTGTCTGTTACTTCCAATTTGGCATCATTGTAAACTGCTTCTAAAACTAGTCTCATTTTTACAGAAAATTCCGCACCTTCCTTACTTTCGTTTCTAAAATCGTCCATTGTTTTATTTAACATTTTCAAATATTGTTCTAAGCTCATTCCCTGGTACGATAACCTTCTGTCCATTTCACCTATCATGTTGTCTAATTCTGTTTCTATCATTCCAGATGGAATTTCTACTTTTGAATCTTCACATACTTTTTTTACTGCCACTTCTTCTAGTTCATTTTTTGACTTATTTGTGTTTTGTTCTTCCTGTTTGGTTTTAATATCTGATTTCAAATCTTTTAATGTGTCAAATTCACTAACATCTTTAGCAAATTCATCATCTATTTTTGGCAATTCTTTTTCTTTTATTTCATGGACTGTAACTTTAAATACAGCTTCTTTATCTGCCAGCTCTTTAGAAAAATAATCTTCTGGGAATTTAAGTTTTATATCTTTTGTTTCTTCCGTTTTCATCCCAATAACTTGTTCTTCAAATCCTGGTATAAATGAATTGCTTCCCAATATTAATTCATGGTTTTCTGCTTTTCCGCCTTGGAACTCGACACCTTCAACTGAACCAACATAATCAATAACCGCAGTATCTCCGCTTTTTGCCGCTCTTTCTGTTACACTTATCATTCTAGAATTTTTTTCAGCCATATGGTCTAACTCATGCTGGATGATTTCGTCTGTTACTTCATATACATTTTTTTCTACTGCTATTCCTTTATATTTTCCCAATTCTACATCTGGTTTTGTTTGAACTATTGCTGTAAATATTAGGTCTTTTCCTTTTCCAATCTGAGTTATATCTATATTTGGTTTACTAACTACTTCTAATTTTTCCGCTTTAATTGCTTCATCATATATTCCTGGCACTATTTCATTAAAAGTATCTTCATAAAATATTTCGTCTCCATAATATTTTTCAACTATATGTATTGGTGCCTTGCCTTTTCTAAAGCCTGGTATATTGAAATATTTAGAACTTTTATTAAATACCTTTTTTATCCCTTCATCAAATATTTTTGCTTCAACTGTAAATTCCAATTTTAATTCATTCTTATTTTCTGTTTTTTCAACCTTTATACTCATTTTATTTCCTCCAAATTTTCTAAGTGGGTTTTAGAACGCTCATTCTAGAACCCACTAGTTTTATATTATATCAGCAATAGCACAAAAAATCAAGCATTATTTAGTCTCAAACCAGCTTTTTCCCTCTTCTATATCTACTTTCAATGGTACTTTTAATTTTACAGCTTGTTCCATACATTCTCTTAATATATTTTTTACTTCTTCTTTCTCTTCTTCCTCACATTCTAGCAACAACTCATCATGTACCTGAAGTATTATTTTAGCTTTCATTCCCTTCTCTTTTAGCTTATTATATACATCTATCATTGCAATTTTCATAATATCTGCTGCTGTACCTTGTATTGGCATATTCATTGCAATTCTTTCTCCAAACTTCATAACAACATGATTGTTTGAATTTATTTCTGGTATATATCTTCTTCTATTAAATATGGTTTCAGCATACCCATCTTTTTTTGCCTTTTCTATTGTACTATTCATAAATTCATGTATGCCATAATATGTTGTCAAATATTTATCTATATATTGTTTTGCTTCTTTTCTATTTATACCAATTTGTTCCCCTAGTCCGAAATCACTTATCCCATAAACTATTCCAAAATTTACTGCTTTCGCTCTGCTTCTTAGCTCTTTCGATACTTCATTCACTGGCACATTAAATATTTCAGATGCAGTAATTGTGTGAATATCGGCATCTTCATTAAATGCTTTTATCATAATTTCATCATTAGACATATGTGCCAACACTCTAAGTTCAATTTGTGAATAATCTGCATCTATTAAAATTTTACCGTTCCACAGCTTTAAAAGCTTTTCTTAGTTCTTTACCTAGTTCTGTTCTTGTTGGTATATTTTGTAAATTCGGGTCTGTACTGCTTATTCTACCTGTAGCTGTAACCGTTTGATGAAAAAACGTGTGTATTTTATTGGTTTTTGGATTTATATAAGGCATCATTCCTTCTACATATGTTGAATTTAATTTTACCACTTTTCTATAATCCAATATTTTTTCAACAATTGGGTGTGAGCTTTTTAGTTTCTCCAACACTTCAACATCTGTTGAAAATCCACTCTTTGTTTTTTTATAAACCGGCAGACCCAGTTTTTCAAACAAGATTTCTCCTAATTGTTTTGTTGAATTTATGTTAAACTCAGTTTCTGCAAATTTATATATATCTGTTTTTAATTCTTCAATATGGTTTTTTAATATTTCTCCATATTTTATTAATTCTGTTTTATCAACATATATTCCAGTGTACTGCATATCAGCAAGAACTTCTGCTGATGCCATTTCTATTTCTTCAAATAATTTAAGTGAGTTTATTTTTTCTAGCTCATCCGTTATTATTGGTTCTACTTTTCTAATTATATATGAGAAAATTGCAGATTTATAGTTTTTTGTATTTTCATTATTTTCGTTACTCACATCAAATAAACTTGTTTGTTCTGATTTTTTCTCAGCTGTAGCATTTTCAATGCGTACAGATGAGTTATACTTTACGTATTCTTCTGCATTATTTGAACAATATTTATCAATATCAATGTTTAGATATTGTTTTGCCAACTCTTCCAATGAATATGAGTTTAGAGATGCATTTAATAAATATGCACCAATGCTTGCATCAAACTTAATATTTACAGGTGTAATTCCAACTTGTTTTAAAAGAATATAATCAATTTTTGTTTTATAACCATATTTTGATATTTCTTTATTTTCAAATATTCTTTTAAAGCTCTCTAAATCAAGCTCACTAACATATACAGAATTTTCTTTTTCTATATATATATTTATATATTTTATTTTCTTTTTTATAAAGCGAGTTTCATCTTCTTCGGGAGCTGTTTCAAGGAAATAATACAGTTTCTTTTCTTCTATTATTTTTTCTGTAATTTCTTTTAAATCTATTTCTTTATATTCAAACAAATCTTCAACATTTGTTTCTTCTGCTGTGTATTCTAAATTAAATCTCTCAATAAATCTATTAAATCGTAATTCTTTAAATATCTCCAATACTTTTTCTTTGTCCCATTCCATTAATTTAAAATCTTCTATGTTTTTTTCAATCGGCACTTCTATATCTATAGTTCCTAATTGTTTAGACAAATATGCCATCTCTTTATTTTGTTCAATATTCTCTTTTACTTTTCCTTTTAGATTAGAAATATTATTGTATAGATTATCTAATGTTTTATATTCTTTAATTAAACTAAGTGCAGTTTTTTCACCAATCCCAGGCACGCCTGGAATGTTGTCAGAAGCGTCTCCCATAAGTGCTTTTACTTCTATTAGTTCTTCTGGTAAGATTCCATATGTTTCTATTATTTTGTTTTTATTGAAATTTTCTATTTCTGTTGTTCCGTTTGCTCGTTCTTGGAATTCTAATTATTATATTATCAGTTGCAAGTTGGAAAGAATCTCTGTCTCCTGTTAATATGGTTGTTTCAAGCCCTTCAATTTCTGCATATTTTGCTATTGTTCCTAAAATATCGTCTGCTTCATATCCTTCTTTTTCAATTATTTTTATGTTCATTACACCTAAAATATTTTTTATTATTGGCAGTTGACTTGCAAGCTCATTTGGCATACCTTTTCTTGTAGCTTTATATTCTTTATATAGTTCATGTCTTTTAGTTGGTGCTTTTAAATCAAATGCAACAACCAGATATTGTGGTTCTATATCTTCAAGCAATTTAAATAATATGCTTAAAAATCCATATACTGCATTTGTATATGTTCCATCTGCTGTTTGCAACATTTTGCTTCCCATTATTCCATAAAATGCTCTATTTAATATACTGTTTCCATCAATTACTACTAATTTGTCCATCACATTCTCCTACCAAATCGAAATCTTTGTATCTTTAAAAAATTATATCACATGGTTATTTCTATTACAATAAGCAATTTTCTAAAAAAGAAGAAAGAAAGCCCTGAACTCAAGACTTTCTTCCTTTTTAAAACTTTGCAAATTGTAATCATCAAAAACATTTAAAGTACTAGTAGCTACAACAAGAACTAATGTATCCAACCTAAAATTCCAGCAACTAGCATAAAAACTAATATCCCCGACAAAAGAAACGCCAACCCGAATCCAACAATGTATTGGAAATAATCTTTATGTAAATCTGTAACAGATTCACTTATAATATTCCAATTCTGGTCAAGGTTTATGGTAATTATTGTTAAGCTTGCCGATACAGTAACAGTAATGCTTTTGCCAACATTATAAGTCAATGTTATTGTTGTACCTTCATCTTCGATTGTAGTTATTTTTGTAATACTTTGTAATTCTGTACCTTTGTTTTTTTCGATTATCTGTTCAGATATTGTTTGAAGCCGGGCTACAAATTCCTCTGAATCAGGTTCTGTATACTCTGAAGAAACAGTTAGGTAAGTTCCAACAACTATCACTAACAAAATAACCAATCCCAAGATTACAGCTTTCGCTTTGTTTGACATAATATTCTCCTCCAAAAAGTTTTTTATGTTGATGAATGTTATCCAATGTTGCAAAAAGAGGATAAACAAAAAATTGTATCTAAATTATACCACACTTTACATAAAATCGTCAAATTTGCACAATAATCACAAGAAAATTATAAAAATATTCTAATTATATTCAAACAATCTATAGCTTCTTTATAGAATAGATAGTGACCAGTAAGGAAATCTTCTTGTAATTGCCATATTTAAACACCCCTGTGGCGTTCTTCTTCTGAATATACGCATCCACAGTATTTCTGCATATACAGGCCTAGCTCCCTTGCTTTGGCTTGCCCACTTCTAAACCCATTTCTAAAATCCATATATAAAAAATCTACACCATATTTTTTAGCTAATTCATTTCCTATTTCTTTTATTATTTCATGTTTTTGATATGGACTTATTAAAAGAGTAGTTGAAAATGCATTGTATCCATTCTCTTTCGCATATTTCGCTGTTTTTTCCAATCTAACTTTATAACAATATTTCATACATCTGTTATCTAAATCATTAATAACATTTCTGGTAAACTCTTTTAATCCATACTCATCTTCAAATATAGCTTCAACATTTATACTTTTTGTATATTTTTCTAATGCTTCTTTTCTATTTTTATATTCCATATATGGATGAATATTGGGGTTAAACCAATACACGGTGGGTTCGATTCCATGCTCCCTTAAAGTATCTATACAATATATACTGCATGGAGCACAACAGGTATGTAACAACAATTCTCTTTTCTCCATTCTCTATTCTCCATTCTCCAAAACATATATATCAAAATGTGCTATTTCTCCAGCTTCTTGCCAGTTATTTATTATATAATCTCTTACTTTTTCTGGGTTCTGCCAGTTTCTACCATAATTGCCATTAAGTATTAAAACAATACAATCCTTCTCTTTTTTTAGGTTTTCAATCTGACCCTCTTCACCTTCTGCTCCCAAATTTCCTTTTAAAAACATATCATAATTTTTATTATATTTATTGATTGGAATCATATATAAAACTGCTGTGCTATCTAAAATATATACCTTTTTTCCTTCCTGCTCATTTTGCAATATAAAATCATCTATAATATTTATTGTTTCTGGATAAGATTTTATATATTTAAAGTTTTTTAATTCGGTATAGTTATTCATATCCGCCATATATTTAAAAACACCTAATGAGCTATATCCCAAAATCCCAATAGCAACACACAATAAAGCACTTTTAGAAAGTCTTTTCAACCCATTTGATAACTGATTGAATTTCTCTTCTGGAATTATTTTCCCGTCTTCTAAAACTCTATTCCACATTATATATATAATAGTTATAACTCCAGGAATACTTCCTATTAGAAAATGCACCTCATCTGGTATTGGAAATGCTATAACAAATGTTGCCACACTGTAAGCAAATAAAATAAATAGCATTTTGTCTGGATTTGTTTTTTTCATTATAAATTTATAATACATATACATAAATAAACAAGGAATTGAAATTGCCATTATTGATATAAAATTGTTATTCCTTATCAAATCCATATATGACCTATGGTTAGTAAATGTCGTTAAACCATATATAGCATAATCTAAAAAATCTTTCCATATATTGTTTATAACTAAATATAAAAACAATATAAGCACCGGTATAAATACTCCCAAAAACCTAGCTAATGTTATATTTAGCACCTTGATTAATTCTTGTTTGTTATAGCCAGTTTTTGCACTTATAATTCCAAAATATACCAACTTATATAAAATAAAGATTATAGATATAATAATTCCTGTAGTTTGTTTATATAATATTGCGGTACCCATAAGTATTCCCAAAAACAAATCAAATTTCAATGTTCTTTCTTTATATAATTCGTTATACTTCAATACATATTTAATTTCATTAAATAAACAAATAAGTACCAAAAGTAATGTAACCATATTATAATCTATCCAAAAATGATTATAAAACAATAAATATATTCCCAAAATAGAAAAACCTATAACATATTTATTTATCTTCAAAAGTTCCATTATTTTATAACAAGCAAAAAGCATACTGGTACACAATATTATTCCTAAAATCCTCATTACAATTAACTCTGTTCCAAATATTTTTAGGAACACGCCACACAATATAGGTAATAATGGTGCATGAATAAGATTAAAATCTTTATATGGAAGCCTGCCATCTGCTATGTTTTTAGCAAACCCAAAATTCCATATCTCATCTAAATTGTTTATTTCTCTTGGCAATATTATTGCAGAAATTGCAATTATTATAATAAATATTAATATTAAATTTTTTAATATTTTATTGTTCATTTTAAACTTCTTTCTTTATAAACATATACATTATACTCATCGTTTGTTAATACATCACCACTTCTATATACCAAATCCAATTTATTGGTAAAATTTATATTAAGTCTTTTATCCAATATTAACAACACTTTTTGTTCTTCCAAAAAATTTCTGTTTATAGTGTTTTCAAGCTCCATCAATAGTTCTTGTCTTCTTCCATATGCATGGTTAAACTTATCTGTCCATGGCATATATGTATGATAATTTTCATCTTCAATACACCATATTTGTTTATTTTCAAAATATGGCAAACAAGCAGATATCATTGCAGATTCATATGAAATTATTGTATAATCTTCATAATTATTTTCCTTAATGAACCTGGCTAAATTTCTGCCATCTGAAAATGTATTTATATAGTCTTTATATGAATTTATACTGCCTACTATTACCAGTAAAAATAAAGTTGCATATAATATTAGGTAATTTAAGGCATCTTCTTTTTCTTCTTCATAATAAGGTGTTAGCCATATGCAAAACATAAATATTAAAACATATAAATATGCATGCCTTGTTCCTGAAAAATTAATAAACACAAATATCGCATATAAAAAACCACTTGAGAAAATATATATAAATAAAATCTCTAGTTTTTTATGAAATAACATATAACCATATATTACCATAAAAAAACCTAATAACAATACTATATTATCATCTATTCCAATATCTCCTGTAAACCCTTTTCCATATGTGTTTAATCCGTCTTCAATTAACCCCATAGAATCATTATTTATTCTATAACTTATTTTATTTGACAGATTGCCTTTTGTTTCTTCGTTTCTAAGCATTAACAATATTCCAGTTATACTTATTAATATTAAAGTTATACATATTGCTCTTAATATAACATCTTTTTTATTAATCTCTTTGGATTTATATTTTCTAACAATTTCAAAGCCATACAAAATCGTTAATGCAGTAGCTATTCCTAGCGCATGTAGCGAGGTATTTGCCAGCAATATAATTAATATACTGTATTTTATATAGTTTTTGAATCTGTTTTTATACATAATAGCTATTAATACCATTATTAATAAAATTAATACATAACTTCTTGCAATTACCAAATACTCAAATGCCACTATATCTGAAAAAACAAATAGTATTTTTAATAATTTGTTCATTTTTATTTTTGCTAAAATTAAATAAACGGCTATAATGTTTAGCAATGCATGTAAAATCATTTCTGAAACATATGGCAATTTAAAAATCTGCAATACTTTTAAAAGCATATGCCACAATATTGGATGCCCTTCATATTTCATGTTTTTAAATAACTCCATTATGTTTAAATCTCTGGCAAGTAGCCAAGCTTGTGCCTCGTCTCTCCATGGTTCATGATATATTATTTTTATTATTGCCAAAGCTATAAACACAAACAGAGTTGCAAATATAAATATTTTTTCTTTTTTTACTTCTTTATCCATCATACCTTTTCCTCGTGATATTCTTTTTCAGTATTTACATTCCATATATTTTCTTTACTTTTTTTATTATTAATAATATTTTGCACAGTTTGAAAAGCAGTTACCATTGAATGATCCATATTGTTGTATCTGTGTTGTCCGTTTCTTCCTATACAATATAAATTTTCAAAATTATTTAAATAATCTATTAATTTATTAATATCTTTATATGTATCAAAATATGCAGGATATGCTTTTTTCACTTTTTCTCTATGTGCATCCAACACATCTTCGCTTTCAATAATTTTCATTTTTATTAGTTCTTCAGTTGCAAATTTAATAAATTCCTCATCACTCATGTTCCAATATTCGTCATTCTCATTACAAAAATATTCTAGTCCAAGCCATATTGTATTTTCTACATCTTTTACCAAATATGGTGACCAGTTGTTAAATATTTGTATTCTTCCCAATTTAACATCTGGCTCTTGCACATATATCCAGCAATCTGGAATTATATTTCCTAAAGTTTTAATTTTTGTTTTATTTTTTAGGTTCATTTTTTTTACCAGCAACCCAACTGTTTGAAAATCTCTATATGGTAAACCAGAAGCAATTTCCTTAATAT
>Ga0082212_10006278_pt1 | contig 16019 bp, 10 predicted proteins | sample TergutNt197P3_FD_71548 | JGI IMG/M metagenome (GOLD analysis project Ga0082212, IMG submission 71548) | Neocapritermes taracua P3 segment gut microbial communities from Petit-Saut dam, French Guiana - Nt197 P3 | ecosystem: Host-associated > Arthropoda: Insects > Digestive system > Gut ... | reverse complement strand
CAACATGGTAACGGTTCATAGCAAAACCTTTGAGATGGTTCCCGGACGTAACGTTACCCTGAGTACCTTCTACATGAGCAGGTACGAGGTAACACAATCACAGTGGTACGCCGTGATGGGAACGCAACCCTCCGATTTTACCGGCGACAATTCACCGGTAGAGATGGTGAGTTGGAACATGATTGTAGGGAGTGCCGGCGCCACCATGGTGATAGACGGGATGACCTATTATGAGGATGGATTTGTCTATAAGTTAAACCAGATGACGGGGAAGAAGTTTCGATTGCCCACAGAGGCGGAGTGGCAGTTTGCGGCAAGCGGCGGTATTTGGAGCATGGGCTACGAATACAGCGGCAGCAATACGGTAGGAGAAGTTGCATGGTACAGCAGTAACAGCGGCTCCATTACGCATCCTGTGGGGGACAAGGCGCCCAACGAGTTGGGTTTATACGACATGAGCGGGAATGTGCATGAGTGGTGCTATGACGCTTACAGCGACCCTCTTGCCACGGGATCCTTTACCAACCCCGTAGGAACCGCAGGCTCTGACCGCGTGGTTCGCGGCGGCAGTTTTAACGGCCATGAACTCATTGCCACTGTCTTGTACCGCAACGCCTACACGCCCGGACGCACCGACTCCCACATTGGTTTCCGTCTTGCTTGCAGTGCAAATTAACAGGCAGGGGAACGAGTTTTGCAGGGGCGCCGCAAGGGAACAGACTGCGGAGCAGGCTGAACCAAGAGAGCGGCGTCCTTGCAAAATGAGAAGGAACGTATGCAATTCAAGATGTTCACTATCTCCACAGCCGACGACGGTTCGGCTGTGGAGATAGTTGTTTTGCGGGGAGTATGGTGCGGAAAGAGGCTTACCGACTTTCATCCCTCTTGTCGCCGCTTTTCGCGCCCTCCTCCCGCACCATAGTCGCCACTATGCCTTGGTCGGAGGGCATCAAATAATTTCGGTAACAAATGTAAACAGTTTCTAAGGCAATTTAAACAGTTTCAAAGTTTTGATGGACGGCTGATGGCAAACACCGTAAGAAACCGGCGGTTAATACGCTCTTAGATGGGCATCGTTAATCACCACCGTGTCGCCCACCTGTTTGATGACGGCAATGCCGTTTTTTGTACACTCCTGCTCCACAAGGGGATAAAACGACAAACTCGCCAATCCGAGATAGATTTTATGACGGACATAATTGGGATGATTTGCCCTGAATGTTTCGGCTTTTCTAATCACTCGGGGAATATCGTTGTCGTTAGCCGTGTATTTGACTTCTACAATTGCCACCGACTTTCCATTGACCATCACAATATCGTATTCGTCCTTGATTACATAGTCCAAATGCTTGAGGTTTTTATCTATCCTGTCAAATTGTTCTCCAAAAAAGTTTCGCTGTCCGTTTTCAAAGGAGTTAAAAAAGTACTCTTCTGCAAAAGCCCCCTGATTGTTTGCCCACGCCCCTAAGGTCTCATCCACTTTTTTCATGCGCCTGTTAAAAGCGGCTTCGGTGGCTTCCCGCGCCTCTCTCTCTTTCTGCAACTGCAAATCAAAAGCGGCGGCAGCGGCTTCCCGCTCCTTTTCCCGTTTTTCCCGCTCTTTTCCCCGTTCTTCCCGCTCCTTTTCCCGTTCTTCTCTCTCCTTTTGCAACTGCAAATCAAAAGCGGCGGCAGCGGCTTCCCGCTCCTTTTCCCGTTTTTCCCGCTCTTTTTCCCGTTCTTCCCGCTCCTTTTCCCGTTCTTCTCTCTCCTTTTGCAACTGCAAATCAAAAGCGGCGGCAGCGGCTTCCCGCTCCTTTTCCCGTTCTTTTTCCCGTTCTTTCCGTTCTTTTTCCCGTTCTTTCCGTTCTTTTTCCCGTTCTTCCCGCTCCTTTTCCCGTTCTTCTCTCTCCTTTTGCAACTGCAAATCAAAAGCGGCGGCAGCGGCTTCTCGCTTTTTTTCCCGTTCTTTCTGTTCTTTTTCCCGTTTTTTCATCCGCCGGTCAAAATCGACGGCGTGCTCCTTTAACAATCGATCGGTTTCCCGAAAAGCCGCCCACACACTCTCTTGTGTTGCCGGTTGATATTCTGTTTTTTGTTCCATCTCCACTATCTTTTAAAAATTCAGACTGCAAATTTACATGAAATTTTCGAATTACACACAGACGGATAAAAATTCCATTTTTATTTGGATGAATTGCTTGTTGGTTTCGGCTTGTCTGTCGGCTAACTCTCGAAGCATAGCCCAAACTATTTCCGGCGTGCCGGTTGTGTGTTCAATGAAGTATCCATATCCACTCACTTTTTAGAAACTGTTTGTTAATTTAACTCAATTCCTGTTCGTTGTACTTCCCGCAGAAAGTATGCGTAATCTTCTTTTGGGTCTATAATATGCGGTTCTATTCTTAAATCAACTTCCTTGCACAACCCCCAAATGGGCACAATGGCGTCAAAGTATCCTCCCTCCCAGTTGCTTACTACAAATGCAATGTCAATATCGCTATCTTTATTGGGCGTCCCTTTGGCAAAAGGACCGAATAAATACACCTTGTCTATCTGAATGGGCAGATTGCTTGCTTTAACCAAATCAGAGTATCTCCTTGCAATAGAGATTACATTTTCTGTTTTATCCATTGCAGTAACTCCTTTGTGTCAGATAAAATATTTTGTGTTACTTCTTTTGTCATCGTTTGTGCTATTTTGTTTTTGTATTCAGGATAACGTGCTTCTATGTTCAGCGGATTCAAGGCATCCATAAATGCCTTCTGTTTGTTGCTCATCAAATCGTATATCCTGCATGAAGATTATACCCGCCCTTGATTACCCATTCGGCAGTGTCGAATCTCTATCGGATAAATCTATCCAGTATCTTACTTTTTCTTCGTTTGTCATTCTTCTCAAGACGATACTTTCTCAAAGTCGTTCTCGCTGCATTGTCGATAACTGTCTTCTGCCACAAAAGCAACCCATCGGGTTTAAAAGGGCTTTGTTGTCCTCTTTTTATTTGGCGCTCTATCGGGTTTGCCCTTCTCCTGTGTATGTTCGGGCGTAACAAGTGAGTAGTCAAGTAACTTTTGCTCCAAGTTGGCGCGGGTAACGCGGATGGTAACTTGATCGCCCAAGCGGTATGTCCGTCCGGTGGAGCGGCTGCGGAGGGTGTAGTTATCGGCGTTGAACTCAAAGTAGTCGTTGCGGATTTCGCGGAGAGAGACCATGCCTTCTATATGCAGTTCGTTTAACTCTACGTAGATGCCCCATTCGGTAAGTCCTGTAATCATCCCCTCATACACCATCCCGATTTTATCCTGCATAAATTCAATCATCTTGTATTTGATGCTGGCGCGCTCCGCTTCGGTGGCAAGTTGCTCCCGCTCTGAGGCGTGTTTGCACTGCGTTTCAAGGTGAGACTTCTCTTTCGATTTTCCGCCCGCCAAGTAGTGGGCAAGGAGACGATGTACCATCATGTCGGGGTAGCGGCGAATGGGAGAGGTGAAGTGGGTGTAGTGGTCAAAGGCGAGTCCGTAGTGCCCAAGGTTATCCGTGGCGTAGCGGGCGCGCGCCATGGAGCGGAGCGCCATGATCTCAATGGCGCTTGCCTGCGGGGTGTCGCGCACCTTGTCCAACAGTTTGTTCAACTCGGCGGAGAGTTCGCGGGGAGAGCGGGTTTGCTTGAGTTGGTATCCAAAGTGGTGGACAAAGTCGCGGAAGGCGGTGATCTTGTCTTGGTTTGGCTCTTCGTGCACGCGATAGACAAAGGCAGGCGCGCGCTGCGCCCCTCCCTGTTCGTTCTTGAGCGTGGCTATATGGTATGCCACACTGCGGTTTGCCAAGAGCATAAACTCCTCGATGAGCCAGTTGGCTTCTTCGCTCTCTTTGATTTTTACCCCAAGCGGTTTTCCGTTGTCGTCCACCTCCACCTTATATTCGGGGCGCTCAAAAGAGATTGCCCCCATGTTGAATCGCTCGTTGCGCAGTAGCGTTGCCAAGCGGTGGAGTGCGGACATCTCTGTTGCAAGAGGACCTTCTCCCGTTTCGATTACCTGTTGCGCTTCCTCATAATCAAAACGGTGATTGGAGTTGATGAGGGTGCGTCCAAACCACGACTTTGTTACGTGCGCCTTGTCGTCTAATTCAAAAACAGCCGAGAAACAGAGTTTGTCCTCTTGAGGTCTGAGCGAGCAGAGGCGGTTGCACAACTTTTCGGGAAGCATCGGTACGGTTCTGTCCACCAAATAGACCGATGTGCCGCGCTCCAGCGCCTCCTTATCGGTGAGGCTGCCGGGTTGGACGTAGTGCGTTACGTCTGCAATGTGCACGCCAACTTCCCACCTCCCGCCGGTCAGTTCCCTTAAAGAGAGGGCGTCGTCAAAATCTTTGGCGTCTGCGGGATCAATGGTAAAGGTGGGCACCTCTCGAAAATCCCTCCGCGATTGAATATCATTCAGGGTGATTTCATCCGGAATCTTTGCGGCGTCTTCCTCTACGGTGGCGTCAAAACGGTAGGGCAGCCCAAATTCGGCAAGGATGGCGTGCATCTCGGTGTTGTTCTCTCCGGGTCTTCCCAGCACATCCACCACCTCTCCAAGCGGCGTTCCCTCTTTTCGGTTCCAGCCGGTAACCAAAACCGCCGCCTTGTGTCCGTTCACAGCAGCATCCGGTGTCTCTCCGACTACCAAAATGTCGTAAGGCATATTTTTGCTCTCGGTAATGAGCCACGTCCGTTCGTGGAGAACTTGAAGGATACCCACGTAGGGGCGTTTGCTCCGCGAGACAATCTCTTCTACCTCGCCATCGGTGCGAGGAGGTCGGGCAGAGCGATTGTTGCCGTAACGCGCTCGCTCTTTTCGTTCTAACAAAGAGACCAATACGGTGTCGCCATGCAGGGCGCCGTGCAGTTTACGGGCGGCAATAAAAATATCGTCTTCCCTTCCTTCCACAGTGAGAAAGGCAAATCCTTCGCGGGTCATACTCACGATGCCGGTATATAGCGTCTTGGGTTGTTTACGGTTAGCCTTTTTATGCGGTTTTGTTGATTTTTTATTTTTCGTTTTCATGAAAAAGAGATGAAATTTTGGCACATTCTGATTACTTTTGCACCGGTTTGAAAAGACTCAGGTTTGGGTAAAGCCACGGTTTGTTTTAAAGCGACAAAGATATATAATAACTCATATAGTACCATGCACAAAAAAGTCCTTCTCATGATTCTCGACGGTTGGGGCGAGGGAAAACAAGATCAATCAAACGCCATCTTCACCGCCGGAACGCCCCACATCAACGCCCTGCGCGCACAATATCCATATAGCCTCCTCTCTGCCAGCGGAGAAGACGTAGGGCTGCCTGCCGGTCAAATGGGCAACTCCGAAGTGGGTCATCTGAATATCGGCGCCGGACGGGTTGTCTATCAAGATTTGGTGAAAATTAACCGCGCCTGCCGAGACGGATCCATAAAAGACAATCCCCAAGTGAAGGCAGTTTATGAGTATGTCCAACAGAGTGGCAAGCAGTTGCACCTGCTTGGACTCACCTCCGAAGGCGGCGTCCACAGTTCGATGGAGCACCTCTACGCCTTTTGCGATTTGGGGAAGGCGTATGGATTGGACAGGCTCTTTGTGCACTGCTTTATGGATGGGCGCGATACCGATCCCCAAAGCGGCAAGGGTTATTTGGAGAAATTGCAAAATCACTTAGCGCAGTCCGCCGGCAAAATTGCCACGGTGACAGGCAGATACTACGCCATGGACAGAGACAAACGGTGGGAGCGAATCAAAGAGGCATACAACTTGTTGCGTACCGGCAAAGGCGCCCCCTTTGCAGACCCGTTGGAGGGCGTACAGGCGAGTTACAATTCAGGCGTTACGGACGAATTTATCAAACCGATTGTGTGCGTGGATATGCAGGGTAAGCCTTTGACTGTTATTCAAGAGGGAGATGCCGTCATCTTCTTCAACTTTCGCAACGACCGCGCCCGCGAACTTACCCACGTACTCACCCAAGCCAATATGCCCGAATTTGGCATGACCACCCTTCCCCTCTACTACTGCTGCCTTACCCCCTACGATGACAAATTCAAAGGGCTGCACATTTTGTTTGACAAAGAGAAGGTACAGCGTACCCTTGGAGAGGTGGTCTCCGCAGCAGGCGTGTCGCAGTTGCGCATTGCCGAGACCGAAAAGTATGCCCACGTTACCTTCTTCTTCTCCGGCGGACGCGAGGAGCCTTTTGCGGAAGAAGAGCGCATCTTGGTCAACTCTCCCAAAGTGCCCACCTACGATTTGCAGCCCGAAATGAGCGCTTTTGGCGTGAAAGACGCCCTCATCAAAGCGTTGGAGAGCGAAAAACACCAAATGATTATCCTCAACTTTGCCAACGGCGACATGGTGGGGCACACAGGCGTCTATGACGCTATTCAAGACGCCGTAAAAGCGGTAGATATGTGTGTGCATCAGGTAGTACGCACGGCTCGCCAACACGGTTACACCGTACTCATCACTGCCGACCACGGCAACGCCGACTACGCCCTCAACCTCAACGGCACCCCCAATACCGCCCACTCCCTCAACAAAGTGCCTTTTATTGTAGTGGATGAAAATGTTACCTCTGTTCAAGACGGTATTTTAGCCGACATTGCCCCTACTATATTGGCGTTTATGGAGATTCCCGCACCTCAAGAAATGACGGGCAAAAGTCTTGTATGCCCCTAATCCTTTCTCTGTATGTTTGTCCACCTTCACGTCCACACCCAGTACTCCATTCTTGATGGCGCTGCCCCCATTTCCAAACTCTTTGCCAAAGCGCAGGCAGACGGTCAGGTGGCATTGGCAATCACCGACCATGGAAATATGTTTGGAGCGATGGAGTTCCTAAAGACGGCAAAAGAGTATCCTTCCGTCAAACCCATCATCGGTTGCGAAGTGTATGTATCTCCCGATGGGAGGCACGTGCGACGGGGCAAGGAGGACCAGAGCAGCAACCACTTGGTGCTGTTGGCAAAAAATATGACAGGTTACAAAAACCTTGTCAAACTCACCTCGTTAGCCTATATCGAAGGGTTCTACTACAAACCAAGAGTCGATCATGAATTGTTGGAGAGGTATCACGAAGGATTGATTGCGTGCTCGGCTTGCTTGGCAGGAGAGGTGCCCTCCTTGTTGTTGGAAGGGAAAAAGGCGGAAGCCGGTGCGCGAGTCGCCTTTTATAAGCAACTCTTTGGGGATGATTACTATATAGAATTACAGCGTCATAAATCTACAGAGCCCTCTTTGCAGCAGGTTTATGAAAACCAGCGACGAATTGAAGCGGAAATGCGCTCTTTGGCATTGAGCCACCAAATAAAGTTGGTAGCCACCAATGATGTTCACTTTATTGAGGCGGAAGACGCTTTGGCGCACGACAGGCTGATATGTATTACTACCAATTCGGATGTAAACGACCCCAACCGGATGCGCTACACCCGTGAAGAGTATTTCAAAACCAAAGCGGAGATGGTAGCCCTCTTTTCAGATCTTCCTGATGTGGTCGAAAATACGTTGGGGGTAGCAGACAAAATTGAGCGATACTCCATCAGTAGCGATCCCATTATGCCGGACTTTCCCATTCCTGAGGAGTTTGAGGTTGCGGACGCCTATCTGCGTCACCTCACCTACCGGGGAGCGGATCGAATCTATGGCAATCTAAGTGACAATCTGAAACATCGTATTGAGTATGAACTTGGCACCATTCAACGGATGGGTTTTCCCGGTTATTTTTTGATTGTACAGGATTTTATATTGGCTGCTCAGGAAATGGGCGTATGGGTAGGGCCGGGACGAGGCTCGGTAGCAGGTTCTGTGGTGGCATACTGCTTGGGTATTACCAAGATTGATCCCATCAAATATGGCTTGCTCTTTGAACGCTTCCTCAATCCTGAGCGCATCTCCATGCCCGATATGGATATTGACTTCAGCGACGACGGACGAAGTAAGGTGCTTCAATATGTAGAGGAGAAGTATGGGAAAGACCATGTTTCTCATGTAGTTACATTTGGAACTATGGCGGCTAAGAGTGCCATTAAAGATGTTGGGAGGATTCAGAAGCTTGATCTCTCCGAAACAGATCGTCTATCCAAAATGATTCCCGACCGCCTCCCCGACAGAGATGGGAAGCCGCAGTCAGTGACTTTGGCTAATTGCATTAAGACGATCCCTGCTTTCAAGGAAGAGATGTTATCCAAAGATTCGTTGATTCCCCTAACCCTTGAGTATGCTCAAAAATTAGAAGGCTCCATACGAAACATCGGAACACATGCCTGTGCCATCATCATAGGTAAAAATTGTTTAATGGAGCATATACCCCTCTGTACGGCCAAAGACAAAGAGACGGGAGAAGACATGTTGGTGTCTCAGTATGAGGGATCTTGTATTGAAGAAGTGGGGATGTTAAAGATGGACTTTTTGGGGTTGAGGACGCTCTCTATCCTGCGTGAGTCTGTTGACAATGTCAGACGTATTTATGGAGTGGAGATTGATATAGACTCCCTGCCGTTAGACGATTCCAAAACGTATCAACTTTTTAGTCGTGGCGATACCACAGGTATTTTTCAGTTTGAGTCGGAGGGGATGCGTAAGTGGTTGAATGAATTAAAACCGGATCGCTTTGAAGACCTCATTGCCATGAATGCCCTTTATCGCCCCGGTCCCATGGCCTACATTCCTGATTTCATTAAGCGCAAGTTCAATCCCACCCTTATTGAATATGACCTTCCGGGTATGGATGAATTTCTTGCGGAGACGTATGGAATCACCGTCTATCAGGAGCAGGTGATGCTCTTGTCTCAAAAGTTGGCCGGTTTTACGGGAGGACAGGCAGATGCGCTCCGTAAGGCAATGGGGAAGAAGAATATAAAAACAATGAGGGAGCAGGAGAAACTCTTCAAGGAGGGAGGGATCAAGGAGGGACATCCCGAAGAGAAACTCAAAAAGATATGGGATGATTGGGTTGCTTTTGCCCAATATGCCTTTAACAAATCGCACTCTACCTGTTATGCGTTGTTGGGTTACCAAACGGCTTTCTTCAAAACGCACTATCCGGCCGCTTTTATGGCTGGCGCACTGAGTCGTAACTTGGATAAAATGGATGAAGTATCCAAGCTCATGGATGAGTGTAAGCGAATTGGATTGGAGGTGTTGGGCCCTGACGTAAACGAGAGTGAGATGAACTTTACGGTGAATGCTCAGGGAGCGCTTCGTTTTGGCATGGGCGGAATTAAAGGCGTGGGCGCCAATGCTGTTGAGGCGATTGTGCAGGAGCGTGTAACGAATGGCCCCTACAAGTCGATTTTCGATTTTGTAGAACGAGTTAATTTGCTGGTACTTAATAAGAAAAACATGGAGTGTTTAGTCTATGCCGGTGCCTTTGACTCTTTTGAACCGATCCAACGTCCCGACTACTTTGTGACGAACGATAAAGAAGAGGCCTATATTGATCAGTTGATTCGATATGGTCAAAAGGTAAAGTTAGAGAAGGCAAATGACGTTAACTCCCTCTTTGGAATGCACAACTCCATTCCCATTGTTCATCCCCAACATCAACCGGCCATCGGGTTTTCTAAATTGGAATTGTTGAACAAAGAGCGAGAGTTGGTGGGGATGTACCTGTCGTCCCATCCGTTAGAGGGGTATTCTTTTGAAATAAAGCACTTTGTTTCAAATTCCATTCCACAGGCAACTCAATTTGTAAAGGATCTTTCTGCCCGAAACGAGCGTTCCGATAAAGAGATCACATTGGCCGGTATTGTCACCTCAGTTAAAAAATCCACATCGCAAAAGTCAGGCAAACCCTATGCTACCTTTACGATTGAGGATTTCCATGGCTCAACTTCATTCACGCTTTTTGGGAAAGATTATGAAACCTACATGAGTTATCTCGAAAAGGATAATGCCCTTTTCCTTCGTTGTGAGCCGTTACCCCGCTTTGGGGGGAGTGGCAACGCCCCTCGGGAGTTAGAACTTAAAATTTTAAATATTACCTTATTGGCAAATGTCAAAGAGGAGTACGTCAAGCAAGTGTGCTTGAAACTGCCGGTGGAGATTATCACGCCGGAGTTCTGCAAAGAGTTGGTAACCGCTCTCAAAGAGCACCCGGGTACTGTGCTGTTAAACGTCAAGGTTATAGATCTCCCCAACCAAATAATTGTTGATTTCTTCTCCCGCTCTCTCCGTGTTTCCCTCAATCCGGAATTGATGCTCTTTATAGAGCGAAACGGTATAGCGTATGAGTTGTAGGTTTTTGATGTAGCAGTTTTGAATCTACAACAAAAACTCTTCTACATTGTCAAGCGAGATAACCATCATCTTGTCAATATGGTAAGCCGCTTTAAAGGTACTGTTTATTTTGGGTTGCTTATTAACGTTCCACTTAAATTCAAATGCTGAAATTGCGCCGTCTTTCTCTTCGACATAATCAATTTCCTGCCGATCTTTGGTGCGCCCAAAATAGGTATTTGCCCAAATCCCACTGTAATGCAATTTGATTAAATTCTCTGTATCATAACTATTTAAAATAAATGTTGCGGCAACATAAAATATCGCAACTTTTACGGATTTTTTCCCAAAAAGATGTTACTTCCCCCACCCCGGCGTACTCAACGGTATGGTATTCCCTTCCGGAGTTACCAATACCGTACCTTGTCCAACATCGCAGAGGTGGCCGATAATGTCAACGGGAAGCTCCCTGTTGAGGGTTTCGTGCAGCGAGAGGGGCGCGGTAAAGAGGAACTCGTAGTCGTCTCCTCCATTGAGGGCGCATAACAGGGCGTCGAAGTTCAACTCTTCCGCCATCTCAAAGGTTTTGGAAGAGATGGGGATTTTGTTTACATAAATTTTTGCCCCACAATTAGATGCATTTGCCAACGCCAGTACACCATCTGCCAGTCCATTGGTTAAAAAACACATAGAAGTAGGTGTGATCTTTTCTCGTTGGAGGAAAGGTATGAGATCTTTGCATAGAGAGGGTTTGAGATAACGTTGCAAAATATACTCTTTTCCTTTTAACTGCGGCTGCGTTTTTTGAGCGCCGCTAAAGAGCGCCTTCTCCCGTTCAAGCAGTTGCAGCCCCATATAGGCGGCGCCCAAGTTGCCGGTGAGGCAGATGAGTTCGGTGGGTTTTCCCCCTTTGCGGGTAACTAAGGAGGAGTTGTCGCATGCTCCGAGTGCAGTGATGGAGAGGGTGAGTCCTGTGTAAGATGACTCAAAATCTAACCCGACCACTTCAACGTTGTATTCGTTACAAGCCGCTTCCACGCCCGAAAAGAGTTGGTCAACATCCTCTACAAAAAAGCGTTTGGAAAGCCCCGTTGAAATGAGTATATGATGCGGCGCGGCGTTCATGGCCATCACCTGCCCCAGCGCCCGAACAATGGCTTTATATCCGAGATGCTGCAATGGAGTATAAATGAGGTCAAAATGGATGCCTTCAAGAAAGAGTGCCTGCGCTGAAACAGATACTGGCTCTTGGTAGAGCAGAGCAGAAGCGTCGGCGCCAACGCCCTGCAATGTGGCGCTCTCTTTGTGGGTAAATGTGCCGGAGATGCGCTCAATCAACCCGAATTTGCCGATTTTGGAGATGGTGTTTTTTTTTGTTTGCTGCATAACGAAGCAAATATACTACATTTTCCAATAACGCATTGCCCTCGACAAATTAGGCATAAAATAATTTCGGTAACAAATTTAAACAGTTCCTTAGTCTTTTCGCCACAACTTTTCTTCATGCCGGATAATCTCTCCCATGTTGGACAATCCCTCAATAGAAACCGTGTAGGAGGTATCTTCATCGGCGGTGTAAAATTCAAACGATGCAACGCCATTGTTGTCTAATTGCACAACGGGTTGCCAGTGGATGGTGGTGCGCATATCGGGAACCGACGCATTCCGTTTTTCGGGCGTGTCGTATTCGGGTGCGTAAAACGCTACCGGTTGCTGGTAGCCTAAAGGAATTATGGATCTGATATGTGGAGATATAGCGTTGTCTGTTTTTCCGCTCTTGGTGAATACGAAAATAGCCCCAAAGGTACCTCGCGTACCAAAAATAGAACTCTCCGGACTATCCATTATATCCATTTGTGCTACTTCACCAATGGGAAGCAAAGATTCAAGATTTTCAAGAAAGGTTAACTCTGGAGGACGATCCATAATATGATCGTCAATTAATAACAATGGCTCGCCGATGGGCGGAACGAGGGAGATAAAAAAAAGAGTTCTATATTGACTGTCAACAGATCGATGCAACGGAAGCCGCATTAACAATCTAAGCATATCCGGCGGAGGCGATTTTTCTAACTCTTCTTCAGTAACGGATCCTTTAGGGAACGAGTAATAAAGCGACTCCCTTCGCGGTATTGCGTCTGCTGTAACAACCGCTGCCTGCAAGAGGGTTGCACGCTCACCACCTTCAAAGAGATATTGCTCCTCTGCTTTATCGGCATATTTTGCTAACAGGTTTTTGTCCATTTTGGCGGAAGGGACGGCCGTTAGCGTCCTTTCCGGAAAAGTTTCCTCATTTAACGTCAAGTGTACGTTTCTTTCACCTCTTTGCGCCACAGCGTTCACAACAATTCGGGTACTGTCGGGGAAATCGCTGCCCCAAAAATAAAAATGCCCGTCCCTGTCCGTTTCAGTCTGGTCGGAATAACTTGTTGTGGTAATTATATTTACTTTGGCTTTTCTGACAGGTCTGCCTATTAAGTTTGTGACTTTTCCTGAAATCATTGTACCTGATTCGGCGGACGATGGAGGTTTAGAAAAATTGCCTTTTGCTATTGCTGCAATGTCGTAACGCCGCCAACCCTGTGTACGCATCAGTAGATCCAAGGCAATATGGGACTGGAGAGAGTCTTGAAAGTAGTAGGCCGGATTTTCTATATGCCCGCGTAGATCGGATGTCAGCAACAGATGCGTCAGGATGTTGGAAGCGGAATCGGCTTGCACTTCTCTGTCGGATGTTACAGCCACCGAAAAGTTGCCTTCTACAGCTATTCCATTGCCATCAAGTACGGTTACTTGATTTTTTACTAAAGAACGGGGAGCATAATTTTCTCTATCCGGTTGGTATGATACTGCCGGAAAGTCGTGATGATGGATAAAAACCAAGCGCTCGCTCACCGGGTTCATTTTGGCATCAAACAACACAAAATGCATCACTCCTGAGGGGTATAAATCACTTTGGACAGAACCAAGATTTTTTTCAAAGTTCCACTTAACTACAAAATGTACGTCTCCGCGGGTATGGGCAAGCAGGTAAAGTTCATCGTTTTGCACAGCATCTGCCGGTTTCAGCACCGACATAAATATTTTGTCATTCAAATGGTTAATAGACAGCGCATATCCATGATTGATGGCGATTGGCAGGACAAAACGTTTTGATTGCCCTTTGTCGTTTTCACACACGGCAAAATATGTTTTCCCTTTTTCGGCACGAAGCGAAAAACTTCCCATACCAAGGTAATTGGTCTTGATTTCTGATATTTCTGTTCCGAATTGGTCGTATATTACTCCCGAAATGTCCGTTGATTGGCCATTGGATTTCATTGCTTTGAATGCTACTTTGCAAATAGTGCCCTGCAAGAGGGAACCGCCTTCGGGGTAAAAGCTGACATCAAAATCGTTGTCGGGCGTGGGAATGGAGATGAATTGGCGGTAAAGTTTATTACTTACCGTCATTTCCAAGAGCATAACTCTTTGACGTGAAACGGTCGACAAATTAAAATTAACACCGGTAGAGCCGTCCGTATCTACTTTAATGTTTATCGGATCCCCTTCGTTAACGCTTATCTTGACGGATTGTGGAACAAAGGGCGCGGAAGTATGGACATCCGAAAAATTGAACGTGGCGTGCACCCTTCTGTCGGACTCGAAGAAAAATTTTGTTTCCACGTGCACAGATCGGGACAGCGGGTCACCAATGCGAAGTTTTTTTGTAAAGAAATAATTTTCATCGATATTTCGCGAGAAAGTAGTGTAGGCGCGTAGGGTATAATCTCCTTCCGGTACGTCGGCAGGAATAGGCAGATGGCCGTGGTACGCCCCCTCTTCCTCGCGTATTTTGACGCGGACAACAACGGAGTTAAGCGGATTAATCAACTCCACATAGACATATTGTCCGACCGCAGAAGGATGATGGAGTACCGCATCCGCTACGTAGGCACGGAACCATATACGCTCCCCCGAAATGTAATAGGGCTTGTCGGTATGCACATAGACTTTTTCCTGAGGAAATATCCGTAACTGCCAGCGGAATGATGCCGCCAAATTTTCCTGCACACTCTGTTGCCCGCGTGTGATTACTGAAAATCCTGTCAACAAAAGAAAAAATAAAAGTCGCTGTGTCATGATGGAAGTAACTTTTTATAACATAGCATCAAGAAAAAAGTAATCCACTCAGATTTTTTTGATAAAAATTTGAAAATCATACTATTTCCTAAACACATATTTCACTAAACAAGGATTATCGTCTTCTTTGAACTTCGCAAGATTTTCCCTGTCTTCATCGCTAAACAGGTAAGATTTTATGTTTTCTCGCTCTTCATAATCAAGTTCAGCAATCATATATTCGTTAGTCACTAACAAAGGACGATTAATGAGAATATCTTCAGCGGTACGTTCAAAAAGAAAATATTCATGTGTTTGCTTATGATAAAAAAGATGCTTGCTTCTGTTAAAGGGAAACCTTAGTGTAGCGTAATAATACAAATCTGTTTGAGTTTGAAATGGAATGCAGTATGAAAGTGATCGTATATCTCCACTATTGAATGACTGTGCAAATTTTTGAGCATTTTCGCTTCGATTTGGTGATTTTGGGAACTTGTATTTTTTGATGTTGATATTTTGGCTCCCAAAATCCCATGAATAAGCAACTTTCAAACCATTAGGGGTCACGGTAAACACATCATTTGAAAAAGATCGGATAAAATAAACATTACCCTTTTCATCACGATGGAAAACTTCATAAGTCCACATTAAAAGAGCAGAATTTTCATCATAAGTACTTCCCCATTTCTTTTCTCCGGTTTCCATAGATACAATATTCAAGGCATCCCATTTATTTCCGGTTTCGGTAAATGACCAAAAAAGACAAGTATTTTCAGGAAGAAGCTCCACATGCCTATAAGCAGGCGGAGGGTGGGGTAGATCTACCTCTTTGATGAAATCGCCTTGAAGACTGTAATAAAGCACCTCTCCTATTGGCGAAAGCACCCCAATCTGTGACTGTAATGTATCAATAAAGAAGTCGTAGATAAGCCAGTATTCTCCAGGTCCATTTCCCACTCTGTGTATCTTATCAACATATTTTCCTGCATTATCAAAAATGAACACAGAATTCAAGGCGTTATCCAATAAATAATAATCATGATGGTATTTAAGTTTGGCTGTTCGTTTGATAAGAGATTTCTCATTGGTTTCCAATGGTATTAACTCTATTTTCTCGAAAATATCAAACAGAGACGTTTTGGTTTCAACCAAGTTTACCTGAAGAATAGGGTAATCCTTCTGAAAGGGGACTTGTTGATTACACGAACACAACAACAAAATAACCTCACACTTGAACAGTAATTTTAAATCCATATCACACAAGTTGGGAAAAAGCCGGAATTGAGATTGTGAAACAATCTACATACTCCGTTTTTTTGAAGAGTCGATTAACACATGCAATGATGACCTGGGAAACCAGTATAAAAACATTCATCCCACATTATATCATAATCCCAACAATCTCCAGTACTCCAACAATACGGATAATCACAAACGGGTTCCAAATCCCCATTTTCCTTCTTGGCTAATGCCTCAATATTTTCCAATGCAAGGCTGGATAGATTGAAAGTGTTAAAATTTACACTAAAAGCAACTACTGCTGCTACTGCTAAAATGGCGACACCGCCAAAGATTGTTTTTTTCATTGTTCTAAGAAAATGTTAAGTTAATAAAGGGGACTCCTAAATTAAAGTTTTTTAACGTTCTGATTTTTCAAAAAGTCGGAATCCCATCAGAACCTCCCGAAAAATCTTAAAAAGG
>Ga0082212_10006277_pt1 | contig 16019 bp, 8 predicted proteins | sample TergutNt197P3_FD_71548 | JGI IMG/M metagenome (GOLD analysis project Ga0082212, IMG submission 71548) | Neocapritermes taracua P3 segment gut microbial communities from Petit-Saut dam, French Guiana - Nt197 P3 | ecosystem: Host-associated > Arthropoda: Insects > Digestive system > Gut ... | reverse complement strand
TGAAGCTGTCCACGGTATTCACGCCCATCCCCAGGCCCAACGGGGTAATCACGTCGGCGTGCCGGCACCCGGAGGAAGTATTCAAGCTGTTTGACCTCATGCTGTCCGAGGAAGCGTGCCTGATGGGAAGGTACGGCGAGAAAGGCGTTGATTGGGATTTCGCCGGGGTGAACGATATAAGCATATACGGGACGCCGGCTACGATCAACATCATCAATCAGCTATGGAACACGCCGCAGAACAAGCATCTGGCGCAGATCGGCCCCTATGTTTCCCGCCCCAAATATTCGGGCGGCGTCACCTGGGACGGCAACACGACCGACGGCGAGTATATGAACGCGCAGGCGGCGATGTTCCACCAGGATTACGCGCCGGAGGAATATGTGACGGCGCTGATCTACACGCCCGAAGAAGAAGCGCGGATACGGGATATCAGAGCGGCCATTGAAAGCCATGTCAAGGGAACAGTCGTAGATTTCATCACGGGCAAAAGAGACGTCCACAGCGACGCCGAATGGCAGAGGTATCTGTCGGAGTTCGCGGATTTGGGCTTGGCGGAGTTTCTGAAAACGGCGCAGGGGGTTTGGGACCGGCAGGAAAAATAAATCAAAAAACTTCAAAAATTGAAGATATTACATAATTTGCCGAATCTATTCCATATGCAAACCGGCGGAGCGGCTGTACAATATTAGTGTGCGGCCGTTTTTATCTTGCCAATAGTGCATAAAGGCGTACCTTTTTGCATCTCGGCAGTAAAACACCTAAAGGAAGACGGGTGAAATATGTACAGAGCATATTTTGTGGATGATGAGCCCCACGCCTTAAAAAGACTGACAGAAAGCCATTTGCTGAATGATTGCGGTTATCAGGTGATCGGCTCTTCCACCAGTCCCGTATTGGCGCTCGATGAAATAAGGAAGCTGAACCCGGACGTAGTATTTACAGACCTGAAGATGCCGGACATGTCGGGCGTCGAGTTGATGGAAAAGCTGAGGGGTAAAGGCGCGGAATACGAATTTGTGATCATCAGCGCCTTTGGTGAGTATAACGCCATCCGCAATTTTTTCCAACAAAAAGGGTTCGACTACCTGCTCAAACCGGTTTTGGACGATGATCTGCAGACCCTTTTAGAAAAACTGTCGGGAAGACTGGCAAGCAAACGGGCTGCGCCCGGTTTGATAGATTCGCCGTCAGCCGAACTTAACAGCATGATCATTTACCTGAAAGAAAACCTTTCCGCAAAGCATACGCTGGAATCATTGAGCAAACAATTTGAGACAAACTACACATACATTTGCGATCTGTTTGCAAGCAATCTCGGGACCACATTCTCGTCCTATCTCACTAAGCTGAGAATGGAAGCGGCGGCGGAGTTTTTGAAAGACAAAAGCATAAACGTGAAAGAAATAGCGGGGCTCTGCGGTTATGAGTATCTGTACTTTGTAAAAGTGTTCAAAAAGTATTACGCCTGCAGCCCGACGTCGTACAGGGAGGGGCTGGAATGAAAAGCAAGTTGTCACTCCGCGGGCGGTTTTTGCGAACGCTTATCATCTTTTCCTTTCTTACGCTTGTCCTGTGGTTCGGCTACCATCAGACAAACTTCACCGCCGTCAGCCGGATCGCCGAGGAAAGCACACGCCTCGCGGCGGAGAACCTCACCGGGCAGATCAGCGCGGAATTCGCCCAGTTGAGGACGATAACATCCACCATCGCCGGGTCGTCATATATACAGGATTTTTTGAACGAGCGGGACTGGATGGCCTACTACGATAAAGCGGGAATCGCGTCTGAAATTATACGGCAGACGGCCTTCCCCATAACATCGGCGGATAGCGTGCTGGCGATAAACGCCGAAGGGATCGCCTACCGGTTTTCGGGAGGGCTCAGCAGCCAATCCTGCGAGGAGCTGTATAAGTCAATACAGGGGGCGGGAACGATCTATACGGTCGTGGAACTTGACAATACCCTGTTCTACTGCCACAGCGCGCCGGTATTTGATTTTTCCGGCAAGTCCCCTGTCCGGCTCGGAAATGTCTCCATACTCACGGGGCTGGAAAAGACGCGAAATATGCTTACGTTTGAAGATTCCCTGATCAACATGGATATAGCGGTCATCATAGACGGCGAGATCATCATGTCGAACAATTACGCTTTGGAAGGTACTTCGGCGGACGCGCTCCCGGGAGCTTATGAACTGGTCACGACGACTCGCGTGGACGGGACGCCTTTGTCCATAGCGGCGGCCATACCGAGGAGCGCATTATTCCCCGGAAGCAATATGTTTCTGGTCACTTCGCTGGTGTTCATCGGGCTGATGCTTGTGGTCATTTTAGTTCTGTACCGCTATCTCTCAACGGAAATGATACAGCCTATGGCAAGCGTGATCGCCGGCGTCGCGTCGCTTGACGGGGGGAAAAACAAAAGGCTCGCCGAAATGCCCGTACTCGGCAAACCGGATTTCCAATCGCTGGCGCTCACCATCAACGATATGCTTGAACGCACGGAGAAGCACAACGCAGAACTTATGACGGAACGCCAAAAAGTGTTTGACGCCGAAATGGCAAGGCAAAAAATGCGTATGGGGTTGCTTGCGCAGCAGATGGACGCGCATTTTATGACAAATACGCTCGTCGGCATACAAAGCCTAATCGCAAGAGGCAACAGCGAGCAGGCGCTGCAGATGTCGGACGGGCTTGGTTTTCTGCTTAGGCACCAGCATAAAGGCGACATGCCGGTAAACATATTTGAGGAATTCCTGGCGATTCAGAAATATGTAGAGGTCATGAATATACGGCACGGCAACCGGTTTAAGTATGATTATGATCTTGATGAGGCGCTGTGCGATTACCTGATGCCCGGTTTCGTCATGCAGCCTATTGTGGAAAACGCACTGGAACACGGGCTGGGGGGCAAGGAACAGGACGCCCGGCTGTATATCAAGGGATATATTGAAAACGGCAGGGTTTGCATGGAAATATCCGATAACGGAACAGGCGTCCCGCCCGGTAAGCTCAAATCGGTTCGGGAGAACCTTGAAAACGCCGAACCGCGTGATTTCCCCGAACCCGGCCTGCATGGCGTGGCTTTAATGAATGTGCAAAGACGGCTGCGCCTGCAATTCGGCAATGACTACGGCGTACAGATAGAAAGCGATTTCGGGAAGGGTACGACGGTGACGCTCACGTTCCCGCTGATAGCTGATAAAGAAACAGGTGACGTTTTATGAACTGCCCGCATTGTAAAAACCCGCTCCCGCAAGGGCTGACCGTTTGCTATCGCTGCGGCAAATATCTGAACACGCCCGTTAAGCCAATCCCTGTGAATACAACGTCCGTGCCTGCTATAAAAGGGAAGCGGCGCGCGTTGTTGTTGGTCATACCGCCCCTTGCCGCTTTAGCAGCAGGTTTTGCGCTGATCCTGTTGCTGTCCGGCGGCTTATCCGGGATAGGCTTCTCCAGCGGCTCGGTTCCCGCCGGCGTCCTGTTGCCGGCGGCGGCGGACAGCCTTCCGCAAATGCTGCCCATCGGAGAGATGATGGCGGGTTCCGGCACAACTCCGCTTATACCCGAAAACCCGCAGGGCGCGGATCCTATAACAGATACTATGGAGCCCGATCATTCGCCGGGTGAGGAGATAGACGTTCCGCCCTATCCGGACGTAGCGGAAGAACAGCCCCGATCCATAACGCTAAACCGTGATTTGTTGGGCATGATAGGAAGAACCAATGAAGAACTTATATACATGAACGGTGATGATTGCGTCAGCATGATGATGGACGGCGGCCCTATGGTGAGCTATTACGAAAAACCGGTCTTGTATCCTTTAGATTTTTTCCTTGAAAGCGATATGAACGACATTTGGAATACGTGGGATTCGGCGCCGGGGTCAGAAAACGGCTACGTCGAGCGCAATATATGGCTGAGGAGCGCGCGGGTGGATGCGTTTATGTTGAATGAGGGAAATGCGGGATCATTGTTTGAGATAAACGGCGCGATAACATATGAAGCCTTGGCTGAGTTATTCTCACATACGGAAGGGTTGGTTGTAATAGCGCAGGAAGATCAGTACGAGCAATGGCCCTTTGATATATACACATGCGAATTTCTATTTGACGGTTATGGTATTTTTGCTACTTTCCGTCAGGTCGGCCGCGACGATTTTATACTGGCGCAAGCTGTGGTGTACAGCAAATAGTCAAACGGATAATTCACGGGAGGTTGGCAATATGCAAGCGAAAACAAAGAAAAGGTTTTTGGACAACAAGACGGCTGTGGCCGTGGTATCGCTGCTGCTGTGCGCCGTGATGGGGCTGACCGGCTTTTTCGGCGGGCAGTACATACTCACCGGCGAAGCCCCATTAGGCTTGTTCACGTCGAACAAACTGAAAAGCGATATTCCCAAAGACGAGTACGGCGACAACCTGTTCGGCAACCACGCCTTCAACCTTGAAAGCGGCGGGATGGCGGCCATGCAGGGCGAAAACGCCTTCTTTGTCAACTTCGAGGACGGCGGAAAGCTCTACAGCCAAACGGCGAAGGGAGAAGTCGCCCAACTCACCGACTTCCCCGTGGCGAACTTGGGCGTGGTGGGCAACCGGCTGGTGTTCACCGATTTGGAATACTGCGTCTACAGGGACGCCTCCGGTGAGCTGCGCTATATCTCCGCCGGTTCCCATGAGGAGATATGGGACGCGGTAGACCACGATATCCATATCGAATACGGCGGGAACCTCTATTACATCCTAGGCGTCCGGGATTACTGTTCCGGGGCGCTGGAGTTTGAGGACATGGTGCTGATCCGGATAGACGAGCCGGTCTACTACCTCGCCCCCATTCTGGGCGACGGCGGAACCATGCTCGCAACGACCGTATCTTTCGGGGCGCCGTCCGAAGCCGCAGGCATCCCGGTTGAACCGGCGTCGGCTAAAGGGGAATCCTTTGGGGCGTCGGCGCTTCCTGTTCAAACGGGCGGTTTGGCGGTAACGCTGCTCTCCGCAAACAGCGCCGGGGACGCTATGCAAATCATCCCGCTGTCGGGCATCGGCGCCAGCGGCGGCGGCAGCGCCGGCGGCGGAGGAGGAGGCGGTGGCGGGAGCGGGCGCGTGACAGGCAGCATGGGCCTTGCGTCGGTGAAGCCCTGCGGCAAGCTCGGCGACATCGAATTCAAGCCAGGGTTAGGCTTCAGCATTTCCAATAAAGTGATCGTGGGCAACAAGGCTTATATCGAGGTATGGTCGGATACGGGCGTGAACAGCGGGGCGTTCGGCAACGAGAATAAATTCGGCGAAAACAAAATCGTGGCGATAGACATGGAGACCGGGAAGGTGCTTGGCTATGTCGAGGGGCACAGCCTGAAAGCGTCTGACACGAACGCATTCTTTATCTCCGAGGTAAACGGCGACCCGGAGGGCCGCAGCGCCATCTTCAGCTTCAATAAAGAAGGCGCTTTAATTTCGGGTACCACCATTCGCGTGGATTCCTCTGACTATACTGTGGATCCCAAGACCAGCGCCATAACATCCCAAGCGAAAAATCCGGAAACCAACCAGCTTATGACGATGTACACATACAATAACGTGACGCCCGGCATGATCACGACAACAGGGGATCCGCTGGTCGTCGAGGCGAAAACCTCCATACTGGCGCGGATGAAACTGGCGGTCAAGGAAAAAGCCCGCATCATACTCGGCGGCAAGGGTATGTACTATGACCGGGACGCAAATATGTGGGTGCAGGAAACATATAATTTCCTGGCGGGCCCGCGCAGCGGCAGATGGAAAGTCCCGCGTGACGACGAGACGTACATGCGCGGCTGGAAGATACCGGTGGACGGGCCCCGCAACGGCATTCCGCCGAGCTACTTGGCCTCGGACAAGCTGCAGGACGCTTTCGAGCCGTTCTGCCAGCCGCCCGCGCCCCCGCCCACACCGACGCCGAAACCGACAACGCCCACGCCGACGACTCCAACGACGCCTCCGTCCGGCCAACCGCAGACCCCACCGCCGACGACTAACCCGCCGTCCAACCCGCCTGCGGGGAACACGTCCTCGGCAAAGCCGGGGGACATCATGAAAATGGGCGGGATCGACTGGCGCATACTTGAGGTAAAGGACGGGAAGGCGTTGCTGCTGGCCGATGAAGTCTTGGACGGACATAATTTCGACAAGTATCATGGGAGTTATTCAGAGATAACATGGGAAGAGTGTGACCTGCGGAAATGGCTGAACGGGGCGTTTTACAACGATACCTTTTCAGCGGATGAAAAGGCGCTAATCTCGGATACAAAGGTTACAACCAAAGCCAATCCGTTGTATGGCACACCGGGCGGTAACGATACTACTGATAAACTCTTTTTGTTAAGTGTAGAGGAAGTAGTGCGATACTTCGGGGACAGCGGGCAGTTAGGCAATTTGAATGGGAACATAGACGATGAGTTTAACGATGCGCGTAAGGCACACTATCAAGGCTACACCACATGGTCATTTTCTTGGTGGCTACGGACGCCCGGTGATTATCAAAGAAACGTCGTTTTTGTTCACGAAAGTGGCCGTATTGATATGGTTGGTTCTTCGGCACCAGGCGGAAACGCCCCGAACGGCGTCCGCCCCGCTATGTGGGTAACGGTGAACTAACATGCTGCGAGGGATTGAAGATGGCAACAGTTTGTGCGCGTATGGGCAGTAGGTAAAAACGAAATCGAGAGAGGGGGCGTAATCGGATGAATATAGCGGGACTTCCATTTATGCCGAAAATAAACCCGGCAGAGCAATTCTGGCTGTTCCTGCTCGTCAACCTCGGCGGTACACTGCTGATATTAGGGCTGCTGTACGCTTTCACGCTCAGGCCGTATAAAAACCACCAACTACGCAAGTACGGCTTCCGGCTCACAGGCGCCCCCGCCAAGTTCGGCATTGGCTGCTACCTCGCGTATATCTTTTTCAGCAGCATAGGGTTATCGCAGGGCGATTTGCAGTGGATGGAGTTTCTGTTATCGGTGAAACTGAGCTGGCTGTGGCTGTTCCAGGAACCGGCGACCGCATGGGAGTTTATACGCCTTATGCTCGTCGTCGGCGCACCGGCTGTCGGGTTGGCGACGGTCATTGGCATCGTAAAGATCAGAAACCCGGTGATCGTGGCGGTCAATATCCCCGTGCTGTACATCTACTGTTTGATTTGCAGTTATTTTATCATCTTCACCTTCGTGATATACCTCATGGGCGCTTTTCTTGCGGGTGCGTTGTTCACGGGTTCCGGCATCGGTAATAGCAGAAAAACCGGTGGCGGGTATGTCTGCCCCTACTGCGGCGCAAGTATTTCAGAAGGCGTCGTCTGTCCATGCGGGAGGTCTCAGGGCGGATACGGCTACGACACGCCGAGGGCGGCGGACGATTTTTCGAAACCATCTGTATAGGGGGGATTAGCACATGGATAACAATTACAATCCGACTGACGCGGCCGAACAGTTTCTTTTAGGGCTGGACTATTATAAGCAGGGGAACGCCGAACAGGCTATTTACTGGTATACAATAGCCGCCGAACAAGGCTATATGCACGCGCAAAACAACTTGGGCATAATGTGCAAAGAACAAGGCGATTTACAAAATGCGTTATACTGGTTCGTCAAAGCCGCCGAACAGGGAAATGCCGGTGCCCAGTTTAACGCGGGCATGGAATACAGCGACGCCGGTAATATTGAACACGCGATATACTGGTATCAAAGAGCGGCCGAACAGGGCAGCGCGGACGCCATGAACAACTTAGGCTTTATATACAACCGGAAAGGGGATTCGCAGCAGACGCTAAATTGGTATACAAAGGCCGCCGAACTGGGCAGTATGGACGCACAGAATAATTTGGGGGTTCAATACGAAAAGCGGGGCGACTTCGAGCGGTCGGCATATTGGAGCGCGAAAGCCGCCGAGCAAGGCGATACGAGATCTGCGGAGCGACTCCACCGCGTTAATGAAAAGCTGGATGTTTTACGGGCAGCCGGGCAAGGAGACATGGCGGCGCAGCAGAGGGCAGGTATGATTTTCCATGAACAGGAAAATTACCAGCTTGCGCTTTATTGGTTTAATCAAGCGGCGCAGCAGGGTCATGTGATTGCGCAGGAGAGCATGGGAACATATTACATTAACGGTGATGGCGTTGAAAAGAATATCGAATCAGCGATTTATTGGTATGAACAAGCGGCGCAGCAGGGTCACGCGGTATCTCAAAACTATTTAGGCAATATCTATCACGAGCAAAAGAGTTACCAAAAAGCGCTGTATTGGTACAGCAAGGCCGCCGAGCAAGACAACGCGGACGCCCAATACCAGATGGGACAGTATTACGAAAACGGGTACGGCGTGAATATAAATAAAGACGTTGCGCAGGATTGGTATTACAAAGCCTCAAAAAACGGGCATGCGTGGGCGGGCAAAGCGGCGACGAGCATAATATCCGCCAGTGAAACCAAAGCCGCCCTTACTATTTTGCTGGTAATTCTTCTACCGGTGCTGCCGTTTATACTTCACGCGGCGTCGTATTTATTCGGCGGCTACATCCCCGGCGACGCCAATCCCCACGACATATTCTATCTGCGGGTGGAATCACAAGGAGAACCGGTGCGGGGGAGTGTGAAGAGCGATAGCGGGACAGTTTATAGCCTACGGGACGGCGGGACGATGGCATGTATGCGTATTGTCTATTACGATAACGATTACGGTACTGAAGACAGCAGGATAGTAGAAGAATTCAGCATCGTTGACGAAAACAGAGAGACGCTATTCACCATTCCGAAAAGCGCCGTAAACCCGCGCGATATGCTCACACTCGACTTGGACACAGGGCGAATAACGAAAGGTATATCCTTTCCAAAATATTTCTTCGGCATGTTGTCATCTGCGGGGATCGGCGGCAGTATACGCTGGTTAGTCATACTGCTTGTTCTCGCGCTTGGCGTCGTGTTGGCGATTATGACACCGTTCGCGTTTGCCGCGATGGTATATAGCATCGTGCGCGAGAAAGCGGCCGGGGTGAAGCGCCGTTTCGTAGGCGTTTATGCCCGCGCGATATACGGCATTCTTCTGGCGGGAGTATTTTTTGTTCTGATTTTCTTCGACCGCGAGGGCTTCGCGGAGATGATGAACGGCAGGACTCTGGATGAGTATATCGTGATTATCCTGTATGCCATCGGCGGCGCACTGTACCCCTTCGCCTGCCGCATGTACGACGCGGACGAGATACTGGAAAATATGCGCAGGAAAGCGGAGCAGGAGTATGCCCGTGTCAATACGTTCACATATACCGTTACCCGCTGGAAGGCTGAAGGATACTATTCAAACAGTTATTATCGCACGAGCAATTATCTGGAAAAAAAAGTTGGCCGCAGTATTGGGTACCTGATCATGCAACTCATCAGAATCTTTTTCTCGCCATTCATGTCATATATTTACATGATAAAGTATTATCTTTTCAAAATGGGGGCGTGGAAGATTGATTACATTCTCACAGATGAAGATATGGAACGGCTGCGGAGGGAGGAACAGGACTTGGCGAAAAACGCGGGAACGCCGCAGCAATAACACAGCGTATGGATATTCATGACCGAAATCAAGAACTCGCTGCTGGGGTTGATAAACGCCGGCAATATGAAAACTATCGCCGAAAACGCCGCGAATTGCAGCTTTTGACGGATAGGGAAAGGAGCCTTTTATGACATGCCCGCATTGTAAAAAACCGCTCCCTGGCGGGTTGACCGTATGCTATCGCTGCGGCAAGCGCATTGACGCGACTGCAGCGCTGCCTGCGACAACGCCGTGGCCTGCCGGACAGCAGCAAATGCCAAAGCGGCCGCCAGCCGTACCTGCGTATACGGTTCAGGCTATAACCGCGGCGGCGCCCGCGCCGGTTAGCCATACTACGCCTGCCCTGCAAGGCAAGCGGCGCGCGCTGTGGCTGACCGTTCCTCCTCTTGGCGCTTTGGCGGCAGGTTTCGCGGTGATCCTGTTGCTGTCCGGCGGGTTAATCGGGCAAGAGCCGGTTCCCGACGGCATCCTGATTCCGGCGGCATCGGACGATTTGCCGCGCCTTCTGCCCATTGCAAATATGTACACTGCTTCGGGCGAAGCAACGCCGGAGCCCGGTGAAACACCGGTAGAGGCGCAGCCCGGGGCGGACGGTTCCGGCGGAAACGGCGTCCAGAGCGATCCCGCGCAAGATGCCGGGCCGCAAACAGAGGGCGGGCTGATGGAGTTCGGGTATACAAATCTAAGTACCGAAGCGGACAGCTACGGTATCAGCATAAGCTTCAACCTGACCGGGAAAACATCCGGGCATACCGCATACGTCCACTCAGGGTTCAGCCCCTATGCCTATACGCAGGAAATCATCGAGGACAGCATGAAAAATATCCCGCATATAACGCATTCCCCGTTTCCGGACAGCGGCACAGGCGAGATATATTTTGAGTTCGGAGGCGATTTAACGCCTACGTTCGGCGGACAGACCCTGCAGTTCCTGTTCTTTATCCTTGATTCCGGCAAAACGCCGGTCGGCTATTTCATCGTCCCCGTGGCGATCCCTGCGGCGGGTTCCACATCGGCGCCGGTGTTCAACGCGGCATACGCTTCCGAAACGCTTGCGCCATCGGGAGGAAAGAACTACAACCCCGGAAATGTGCTGGACGGGCGCACGGACACGGCCTGGGCGGCGCCGGGGCGAGAGCATTGGATTGAACTTCGCGCCGATACGGAACAGCTCGTATCCGGCATCAGAATATTAAGCGGCTATACCGGGTACAACGACAGCCTGGGCATTTGGCTCTATTACGCCAACAACCGCCCGAATGAAATAGTGATTGACTTTGTGGAGGCTCCGTATGTGAGGGCGCAGCTTGACGATGTGTTTGACGCGCAAAACCCTGTTTTTCAGGATATCCGGTTTGAAGCGCCGATAATGACCGATTTCATCTGTATCTATATTTTGAGCGTATACCCCGGCGACAGATGGGACGATACCTGCATCAGCATTATTGAAGTCTATTGACTCTTGCCACGGTAAGGATGGTGAATGATGAACTGCCCGCATTGTAAAAATCCGCTTCCGAAAGGGCTGACCGTATGCTACCGCTGCGGCGAGCCGCTTGAAGCGCCTGCCGGGAGTATCCGGCCGGATACTCGGGTGGATCAACCCGTTGCGCCGGAAACATACACTGAACCGCCGGAGACAGTATGCCCGCATTGCGGGAGCGGTCTCCCGGACGGATTGAGGGCTTGCTTGCGCTGTGGGAAACCGGCCGGCAATAAGAAAAGGTTAAACGGCATCATCGCAGCGGCAGCCGTTGTACTGTTTCTTTGCGGCGCCGTCGGGGGACACTATTTGGGACTCTATTCCCTGCCTTTATTGCCCGCAGCGTCAGGCAACGGGGAAAACACAAGACCGGGAACAGCCGGAGATCACAACGGTACGCAACCGGAAGCGAGCGGAACACCCGGCGCGTCGGCATCACCGATTACCGGTCCCTCCGATAACGGCGGTGCAGAAACAATGTCATCGGGCAGGGATATTCTCATGCCTGACGGCAGTATGCTTAAAGCTTATTCCTGCACGGATTATTCCAGCGAATATCAGTGGGGGCCGCAGGAGTACAACCCCGACGCCGTCGGGTCTTGCAATATCCGTCTGACGCTTACCGGAGACACCGGGAATGTCGGCGCCGTGTGGACGTGGACATGGTCTGAAACTATGTTTGACGATGCTGAAATAGCCGCTGCCGCCGCCCAGGCAGTTTCCGTTTGGAAAGAAAACCCGGTCGTGTTCGGCGAATTCGCCGGGAATATCGGATCTGGGCATCCCATATTCGCCGAAGACTTCGGTAAGACGCATTATGTCTTGTTGTTCGTGCTGGACAAGGACATGGAAGCCCTCGGCTATATCGCAGTGAGGACTGCCGTACCGTCTACCGCGGGATTCGCAGGATCCGGCGGCGGAGCGCAGGGAAACATGACGCTGCGCTACGACCTGCCTCATATCGAGATATATGTGAATGAAAGTAATCCTCTTAACGGAAGGATCAAGCTGAAAGACCTTGACATACCCCAAACGGTGACGCTCGGCCTGTACGACCTCGAAACGCAAAGCGGCTGGCAGGAAGCGCATTTTGGCGTAATGTTCGCATCCAACAACGATTATGCTTATGAGGTTGCCATTCATCAGGCTGCCGGCTTGGCCAGGTTGAAAGGCCAATTCGGCTATACCGAGCTGAAAGGCGAATTCGCAATGATGGAGATGGATACCGGAGTTTGGGAACAGGACATATATAACGGCCACGGGCAAGGCCATGATATAGGCTACGCGGAACTGGTCGAAGCCACAAGCGGCAGCTTAACGTGGGAGTTCACGCTATACGGCGGCATGAAGGTTGACTTGGGCAACCTGCTGCATATCGGATATAGCGTCTGTATATATGATGACGTAAGAGAAGAACAGACTTACAAATTCAGCAATGGGACTTGGGCGTATGCCGGCGATTATGGGCTCGACTATTATTTGCGGGACAACCAATAGACACATGTGAATTTCTATTATACCGGCTCAAGCAGTGGTGTACAGAAAATAGTCAAACTATCATAGGAGGAGGTCACTATGAAACGCAAAACCGCGAAACTCATCGCGCTTGTCCTAGCCATGACGATGATTCTGTCTTTGGTCGGCTGTTCGTTATTTTCAGGGGACAAGGGCAATCAAACGGAGTCTTTGGGAATTCCCGGAGATCCTTCCCCCGTCTCCGTGCGGCGGGAGATTACCTTGGAGGAACTGGAGGCATACGATAAGCGCTCCGCTTACGCCCCTATGGAATTGACCGACGCTCAGGCATGGCGCGTCATCGAGGACGCGGTACATCTGGCCTACTTCACGCCATCGCCGTTTTACTCAGCGCAGAACAGCGGCGCGCACGGGGAATGGCTGCAATCGCGGGAGACCGCTGCGCTGCGGGAGGCGGAGGAGCTTATCGGGTTGGCGGCGACCCTGCGCCCGCTGTACCGCCAGCTTTGTCAGGCTTATGCCGAGGTTTTGGACAGCGTGACCGTAAAGGGCGTTGAAAGCTATGAGCATTCCCGCTTTTTGGGTCATGCCGAGGCCGACATGAACGCGGTATTTTTCAATATGGACGGCTATGCAGCCTCATTTGAGGACTGGCGTCAGGTGGCGGCGGGGGCTGAGGCTCCGTTTTTCGCCGCTCAGGCCCGACATTTCCAGATATTGCTGGGTATGATTTCCGGCTATGAGATATGCGACGGCTTCGAGCGTCTGGCACTACAGGCGGCGGTCTTTGCAGGTCTCTTCCCCAGCGCCCGGACGGAGGCCTTTGACGCCGCTTTACTTGCCGTGCGGGAGCGCAGCGGTGAGATCGCGGCGGTAAACGCCCGGTCTGCGGCGCTGGCCAGGGTGTGTCTGGACACTATTCATGCTAATAACGCCCGCGCGCTGAGTATTCTGGGCGAGAGGATACGCGCCTGGGATAACGGCATACGCCGGGGCGAAACAGCCGCGGACGCCCGTGACTGGCTGGAAGCTGACGTAGCGATCTATGGTATGTTTGCCGGCGCCATAGACCGGAGCGCTAACGCCGGCGCCATATCCCCGCTGTCAGCAGAGTCGGATAGCGGCGCGAACGTCGCGCCCGGCACTCTGGAGACCATCATCGGAGACTACGAGACATTGATAGAAAAAGGTTACGAGACATATTGGTCTGACTTGGAAGGGATAGCCGCCATGTACCGCACCGGGAACGCGGACGCCGATCTGAGCAGGCTGTACGAAGGTTTCGAGCGGGATGGCTACTCTAAACCGGTTGCTTATACGAAACCGGCGGACTCTTGCGTGCCCGCCGTGGAGATCGCGGCCATGTACAAGTTTACCTTTGACCGCTACTACGCGGATGTAAATATTCTTAACCAGCTTCTGGCGCGCGCCCCCAAGGATGACGGCATCACATTTTACTCCCTGCTGGAAAAGGCGGTGTCAGACTTTTCTCGCATGAGCGACGCTTCCGGCGCTGCCGGGCTGAGCGCAGAATCGAGCGCCGCCAGTCCGGCTGTACTTTACGCGGAGCCCGGGGATATGTCGATGAGACCTCTGGCGGGCGTCCATATCTATGCCGACGCCTCGGCCACCACCGACATGCGCTGCAGCGCGCTCATAGATTTTTTGAAAAATGTGGCGGCACACCATGAGAATTCCCCGGTAGGCACTATCTGCAACGTGTTCGCCGACCATCTGCTGCTCAACAGTTTTATTGATATCGGAGATCCCAAAGCGCCGGACGCTATGGCAAAGCTGGCGGCGGCTCAGGCTAAGGCTCTTCAGGAAACTCTGGCGGAAATGCTCAAGTGGCTGGAGGAACTGGCCCGCAACAGCCCTAAAGGTATGAGCATTGCAATACCCCGCATAGAAATAATCATAGACCTGACCGAGGCGTTCCGGCCTAACCCGCCAATGACTGTGGATAACTACACCGGCAACTTCAGCCGGGTGCTGGCCGCCGCTAACGACATACTCACCCCGGAGGAGCTGCGCTACTTCACATGGGAGGGGCCGGGCACGATGACCCGGATGCGCGCCACCGAGTATAACAAGCTCATTCAGGACATGGTGCGTTACGACAGTCTGCCGGTCAACTCCGAACAGTACGGTCTGACCCGCAACACTGATGTGATCGTAATTGGGATGTATCAGGGCATCGTGGAGGCGCTGGAAGCAAGCTTAACCAATTATTTCTGGTTCGACAGCGACGCTTTGCCGGATGATGACGGCAGGATCACCAAGGACGATTACAGCTTCGGCTGGGAAGAGAAATTCATGGACACAGCCCACATTATATATGTCGAGGAGATACGGCAAAATGTGGATCAGCGCTACTTTATGTCCGAATGGGGTCGCACTGCCGAGGTGGTATACTACCACCCGGCGGGGTATTACGTATTGCAAGCGCGGGCGAATGACGACAACATGGTGGTGTACTTCATTCCATACTTCGACAAAGCAACGAACTCCTATCACCTTACCGGCCTTCTGGCTCTGACCTCTTGGTACGGCAGCGAGTCCTACATCGAGACAGGATTTGAGTTGGAGATGACCGGCACGCTGATCGTCCCTTTGCCCACGAAGGAGGAAGCGAAGAAGGACGATACTGTGCCGGTGCAGAAGGGGCCGGAAGGGGAGAAGAAAATCAATGATCCCACGCCCGATCAGCGCAAGAAGGAGAAGGAAAAAGAGAAAGAGAAAGAGAAAGAGAAAGAGAAAGAGAAAGAGAAGGAGCAGGAGACTCCCACTGGGGAGAGGCATGACGACGACCGCACTCCCACCACTTCGACCCTCAACATCGCCGGAAGTTACTCCGGCACCGCCACCCTGGCGCAGATAGTGCCGAACCGCACATATGGCAGCAGTACTAGTAATAATGTGATAATTCTCGATGAGGATCAGCATGCCGAGGACTACGCATATTTTGATGCGCTGCGGCTCTTTTTCACCGGCAACGGCGGGCTGGGTACGGTGCGGCCGGCGTCCATGGTACTCAATCCGCGTTCAGAGGTCTCTATGTTCTCTATGCCCGAGTGGACACTCACCGGTGCGCCCGACGCCGAAGATAAATGGCGGCGCGCTGCAGCGCCCATCACTTACGAGGGGTTTGAACCCTATCCCCATCTGCGTACTCTACCGGACGAGGCTTTGCCCAACCGCTGGCCAGCATCCGGGCCGAATCCCCAGCCTGATCAGTACATCCGGGACGGCTCCTTTACATTTGATGACTATGCCCTCAGCGGAATGTCCATAACCGCTTATGACAGGGAAGAGGTGGAGATCAAGAAATATATTGATTGGCTGAGAATGACAGATACATATACTATGAGTAACTACAATGATTTGCATCTCACAGCCTCGATCGAAGGCGGCAAACTGGTGCTCTCCGGCACGCTGGAGTGGCGGCCTTTTGCGATCGCCTATGGGATTATATATGAAGTCCGCTTG
>Ga0082212_10006276_pt1 | contig 16020 bp, 15 predicted proteins | sample TergutNt197P3_FD_71548 | JGI IMG/M metagenome (GOLD analysis project Ga0082212, IMG submission 71548) | Neocapritermes taracua P3 segment gut microbial communities from Petit-Saut dam, French Guiana - Nt197 P3 | ecosystem: Host-associated > Arthropoda: Insects > Digestive system > Gut ... | reverse complement strand
TTGTCCCGCGAAATAACCCCTACTACAACTTCTTCGGTTCCGAAGCGGCACTGTTCCGAACAAGCAAGGGCGGCTCATCCCGAATGATGGTTGCCTGGGACGTTCAGGGCTATCATGCAGAGACCGGACGCAACTTCGGCGAAAAAGGGTCATACATTGACAAGTTCAGCGGCACCAAAGAAACGAACGACATTGTTTCCAAATTAAAATTGAAAAAGCCACAACTTCCACCCGGTGTGGAACCGGGCGGGCATGGTGGTTCGCACGGTTATCTTGGAAATGATTTTGTCGAAGCGGTTTTGTTACAACGCCGTCCGCCAGTGGACATCGTTGCCGCACTGAATCTTACTGTGCCGGGCATTGTCGCTCACCAATCGGCAATGAAGGATGGCGAACTGCTCAAAATTCCGCAGTACGTGTTTCCTGGTTAGAACGTGTAATTTTATAACCATTTTACTCTTTTTGCGTATTCTTCCGACAAAAATCTTTGAAAATGTGCGGCAATTTCTCCGTAAAACAGTGCGAACGCATGGTAAAATGACATAGAGGTTGGTTTCCCCGTCAAAGGAGTTAAGCCAAAATGAACATTCTGTTTGTCAGTAGCGAAGCCTCCCCCTTTGCTCGCACCGGGGGGCTGGCGGATGTCTGTGCGGCACTGCCCGTTGCCCTCGAACAACTTGGACAGAACGTTGCCGTGGTCATTCCCGCCTATAAGTCGGTTTTTCACTCCGGCATCAAGCCCAAAGACACCGGAATCCGTTTTCCTGTTTCCGTTGGCGGAAAAGCCATCATGGCAAACATTTGGCAAGAAAACATTCCCGACAGTAATGTTCCCATCTATTTCGTCCAGCAGGATGATTATTTTGACCGAAATGATCTCTATTCCGAAAATGGCAGCGACTACAACGATAACTGCGAGCGGTTCGTCTTTTTCTGTCGTGCGGTGATGGAAATGATCTCGATGATGTCTCTCGACGTGGATATTCTCCACACCAACGATTGGCAGACGGGAATCATACCGGCAATGCACTCCATTTTGTATCGGGAAAAACCGGCGTACCAAAAAATTGCGACGGTGCATACCATTCACAATTTAGCCTATCAAGGGGTTTTCTGGCACTGGGATTTACCTCTGACAGGAATTGGTTGGGAGCACTTTACCTTTGATGAATTGGAGTTTCACGGCAAATTGAGTCTGATGAAAGCCGGTATCATGTGTGCCGACGGAATTACAACCGTCAGTCCCCGATATGCGATGGAAATCCAAACGCCCTCTTTCGGCTACGGAATGGAAACTGCCTTGCAGTATCGTAGTCCGATGCTTCGAGGCATCCTAAACGGTGTCTGTATGCAGCGATGGAATCCGGCGACCGATCCTCATATTGCTGCCCCATACACCGCAGAAAATGTTTTTGAAAACAAACCTGTTTGTAAGCACGACTTGCAAACGATGCTGGGATTGGCACCGCGTAACGATGTGCCGCTCTGCGGAGTGGTTAGCCGATTGGCGCATCAAAAGGGAATCGATCTTGTCGCCGACGTGATCCCGCTTTGGGTGGAAAAACACGGCGTTCAGTTCTGTCTTTTGGGCAAAGGAGATCGAAACCTAGAAGCACGTTTTGCATCGTTGGCAAGTCAGTATCCCGAAAACGTGGCAGTGCGGCTGGAATTTTCGGATGAATTATCGCACAAAATCGAAGCCGGAGCGGATTTATTCCTAATGCCAAGCCGATATGAGCCGTGCGGCTTGACTCAAATGTACAGTCAGATTTACGGAGCGGTGCCGCTGGTTAGGGATACCGGCGGATTGGCGGACACCGTGGTCAATGTGGACGACGAGACTCTGGATAACGATACGGCAACCGGTTTTTTGATCCCAACGGACGATGTTCATGGTCTGAACACGACTTTGTGGCGGGCACTGGAAACTTACTGGCACAACAGAGACGTTTGGAATCGGCTGATCCAAAACGGAATGCGGCAAGACTGGTCATGGTCACGAAGCGCAATCGAATACGTGCGGTTCTATGAAAAATTGATTAAGAAGTAAACCGGTGATATGGCGTGTCGTGTCTTGATTTTCGCTTTTTGGAGGCTACCATGAGGGGCTGGTCGCCTCTTCCCAGGAGAAAATCATGCCGAATATCTACCGCAACGGTAAAGCCGTTTTTTTTGTCTTATCCCTTTACACTCTTTTCCTTTTCCATTCGCTTCAAGCGGCGGAACGTCCGAATATCATCCTGATTATGACCGATGATATGGGCTACTCCGACCTCGGTTGTTACGGCGGCGAAATCCAAACGCCCTCGCTGGACAGTCTTGCGGCAGGCGGTATCCGCTTCACGCAGTTTTATAACACTGCCCGATGCTGTCCGACCCGCGCATCACTCCTGACCGGCTTGCATCCGCACCAGGCAGGCATCGGACACATGATGGATGACCGAAAACTTGAGGGCTATACCGGCGATTTGCTCCCCTCCTGTGTAACGATTGCCGAAGCACTCAAAACGGCAAATTACGCCACCTGCGGAGTCGGAAAATGGCACGTTACCAAGCATTCAACGGATTCCGATAAGCGGGACAATTGGCCCACCCGACGAGGATTCGACCGCTACTACGGAATCATTACCGGGGCGACTAATTACTTTGAACCCGCCACGCTGATTCGAGACGAAACGCCGATTTCGCCGGAAAACGACCCTGAATACAAACCGGATGAATACTATCTCACCACAGCCATCAGCGACCACGCCGTCCGATATCTTAACGAACATGCAAAATCGAAAACCGACAAACCGTTCTTCATGTACGTCGCTTATACGGCGGCTCATTGGCCCATGCAGGCTTTGCCCAAAGACATTGCAAAATACGAAGGACGTTACGACCAAGGTTACGATCCTATTCGGCAAGCCCGATTTGAGCGGATGCGAAAGATGGGACTTCTAGACGAACGCTGGGCACTCACACCCAAGACCGATGAGTGGAACAGCGTCCAAAACAAACCCTGGGAAAGCAAATGCATGGAAGTCTATGCGGCAATGGTCGATAGTATGGATCAAGGGGTCGGCTCTATCGTCAATGCGTTAAAAGCAAACGGACAATACGAAAACACCGTGGTTATGTATCTGCAAGACAATGGTGCCTGCGCCGAAGGTGCCGGTCGAGGAGCACGCAGAGATTATCCCGAACGAGTTGAAAAACCGGTTTTTGAACCCTACCCGCCAGAAAGAATTGTTCATCAACGTGAAGAGGACAAACGGACACGAGATGGTTTTCCGGTCATCACGGGGGACAAAGTGATGCCTGGACCAAAAGATACGTTCATCGCTTATGGACGCGGCTGGGCAAATGTATCGAACACACCTTACCGTGAATTCAAACACTGGATTCACGAAGGAGGGATTTCGACCCCGCTCATCGTTCACGCCCCGTCGCTGATTGCGGAGTCGATGAAAGGAAAATTCTATGGCGAATACGGGCAACTCGTTGACCTCATGGCAACGTGTGTTGACCTTGCCGGTGCGAAATATCCCGAAAAGCGAAACGGCGTTGATGTAACGCCGCTTCAGGGAACCAGTTTGAAACCGGCACTCACCGGCACAACGTTGGCACGTAAAACGCCGCTCTATTGGGAACACGAAGGGAACCGCGCTATCCGGGAGGGGAAATGGAAACTCGTTGCCAAAGGTCCGACGGCTCCGTGGGAACTGTACGATATGGAAGCCGACCGAAGCGAAATGAACAACGTCGCCGGTGAACATCGTGAACTTGCCGAAAAAATGGCAACGCAGTGGGAAAACTGGGCAAACGGTGCCAACGTCTTTCCGTGGCTTTGGGAGCCGTATCAACGAAAATTTGCTACAAATCCCAACGTCGTGCCCACCGACGGTCGTTTTTGAAATGCTGTTTGAAAACTCTCCGCTAAAAGACGCGTCCAAGACGGCAAATGCCACTACGATTGCAGGCTCGGCACGAAGACCTCGCATCAACCTCGATCCGTTAACAAGAAGTTTCAAAGAGTAACATATGTGGTGTCGATGGCAAAGGACTGGTACATCTGTTGCTTGACTCCGCAGGAAAATGTTTTATAATCCCAGCGTCGTTCGTTTCTGTTCGTTTTGTTCCTATGGTGTTCCTGCGTTTCTTTCATCGGTGTTTGTTGGCAATGGCTATTTTTCTTTTTGCGGTTGCACCGCTCTGGGCGCAGGCAGAAGAAGCAGCGGATGAAACACAGGAATGGGTCGTTTCGTATTCCATTATGATTCTCTTCTTGGTACTGACCATGCTTATTTTGCTTCGTCCACTCAAGCGAAGCGACTCGGCATTTTCCTACGATGAATTGCAGGCACAGAAAGACGAAGAAATGAAAAAACTCAAAGGGACACACTGATTTTCAACCTTTGTGCAAAATGAGTTTCATCTCGTGGTGCCCGTAGAGGTCGTGAATGGTCTTCCCATTTAGGTTTGCCGTTTGATGAACGGCAACGGTTTGATTTACGCAAATGACATTCGTTACACATTGATCCACAAAACCGACATCGTGTGAGACGATAACAATCGTCATCGTGCGGTTCAGTTCGGTCAGAATGTCAAACAAGATTTGCTCCGTCTGCGAGTCGATGTTGTTTGTCGGTTCATCGAGTAACAAAATGTCCGGTTCGCTACAAACGGCGCGAGCAATGAGCACCCGTTGTCGCTGTCCGCCGGATAACGTTCGGAACGGAACATCGGCAAACTCATCCAACTGTAAAGTTTGGAGCGTTTGTCGGGCAACAGAACGGTCTTTCTTCGTGTACCAGAGTGAACCTTTGCGCATTCGTCCCATCAAAACGACATCTAAAACCGAAAGCGGAAAACTAAAATCGACCGTGAGAAATTGGGGAATATAACCAACTCGGAAACAGGTAGTTTGCGGCGGTTTACCGAACAAGCGAATCGTACCGGCTTGCGGTGTGAGCAGACCGAGCATCAATTTGAGCAACGTCGTTTTTCCGCCGCCGTTGGGTCCTACAATGGCGATAAAATCCCCTTGCGATACGGCAAACGATGCGTTCTCGATGACCGCCGGACCCTGGTACGAAAATGTTACCGAATTAAATTCAATGACGTTGGACATGGGGTTGAAGGAGTTAGGAGGCGGGAGCAGCGGACGCAGGTTTCGCTATCATGACGATTCTCTGATTTGCCGGTCGATCTCCGGCAAGGCTTCGGCGGCTCGCATCGGAAGATGATACGCCACCCGCCGGGAAAGTTCGCTTGCCATCGGATTGACCTCGACTGTTATTTTACCACAACGAATTGCCTCATCGACCGGTCCGGTAATGTACGGAAACATTGCCGACGTGCCGATTGAAAAGACCACGTCGAAACCATTACCGCCGTCGAACTCTTCCGAAAATTGCGTGAGCACCTGCCGTGGGAGCATTTCCTCGAACATGACAATTCGAGGACGTATCACCGCTCCACACTTTGGACATTTCGGAACAGAATCCCACTCTTCTTCCAACAACGTCTTCCAGGACGTTTCCCACGTACATTTCGTACAGAAAAGTTCGTACATCGTTCCGTGAATTTCCAACACGTTTTCCGAACCGGCAAGTCGATGATAGCCGTCAATGTTTTGCGTTAAGACGACGACTTTTCCGCCGCGTTGGGCAAACTCTTTTTCCCATTGTGCGATGACGGTGTGTGCCGGATTCGGTTGGCATTTCATCACGGCTTCGCCGATTTGGAGCATGTATTTCCACGTAATCTCCGGTCGAACCCGGAACATCGAAGCCGAAAGGCATTGTTCGATGGGAAAACCCTCTTCGGTATGTTCTTGATTGTACAGCCCGCCGACTCCGCGGTAGGTCGGCAACCCACTGTCCGCCGAGATGCCCGCCCCGGTGATGAACAATACCCGGTTCGATTGTTGTAGCAGTTTAGCGATTTCTGTTAGTTTTTGTTCGTCCATTGGAGTAGTTTTGTGTGTTCTTTGTGGTTAATTTACCACGGAGAACGCAAAGAATACACCGATGGGGAAGAAAAATGCCAATTTTTCATATTTTCTCTATTTTTCCTAACCGGAAGAGTCGGTTTTGCCGATATAACCTGACACGTCGGAAACTTTCCCCCCTCCCCCCACGATGTCTTACGGTTTGTACATTTCTTCCGAAGGCGCAATGGCGCAGGAATATAAAATGCAAACGATTGCCAATAACCTGGCGAACCTCGAAACGCCCGGCTTCAAGCGGGAAGTCTCCCTGCAAATTGCCCGACACACCGAGTCGGTTATTATCGGCGAAGTCCCTTTCGACACCGGTCTCATCACCGACATTGGCGGCGGTGTCTATTGCGGCACACACACCGAATTCAAGCAGGGTCCGATTTCACCGACCGAACTCGATTCCGACCTCGCCATCGAAGGAGACGGTTGGTTCCGCGTTCGGGATGTGGCAAACGGGGAAGAATTCCTGACCCGGGCAGGCAACTTTCGGATTGACCGCAACGGTACGTTCGTTACCGAATGGGGACGCAGCCGGTTTCAACTTCTCGACACCGACGGAGAAACGATCACGTTGCCGGTGCCGGATTCCAAAACTTGGAAAATCACCGACGACGGTGTGCTGCACGAAGTCGGAGTCGGTCGGCTCCAACAGATTGCATTGGTTCAGCCGGATGACCTGAAAACGATGGTCAAAATCGGCGAAAACGTTTATCGGATGGACATTCCCGAAGACACGCTCGGCTATCAGGACATTCCCGATGCGGAGCGTCCGCGCATTCGTTCGGGACACCTCGAAATGTCGGCGGTGAATCCTTCGACGGAGATGATCGAAATGATTACCACCTCACGAGCGGTGGAAACGAATATCAAAATGATGCACACGCAAGACGAAGCGACCGGCGCACTGCTCAGCCGGGTGCTACGGGTGGGTTAAGGTGTGCTTCATTTTTCCCAAAACGACCGTATGCACTAACTTTTCGTGAATTCTTGCAGAGCGGCATCGATCAAACTGCGGTGTTGTTCCGGTTTGACTTCGGCACGAATCATCTTGCCGGCAAGGTTCGTCGCCAACGTTGCACTTCGCTCCGCAATGCTTTGCAAAGCCGAAGTCGTCGCACTTTCGATTTCCTTCATTGCCCGATCACGCTCCATACCGGCGGCTTCCCGCGCCTTCGCAACGATGTCATCCGCTTGACGCTGGGCATCCTTCTTGGCATTTTCGATAATCTGACGCACTTCCTCTTTGGACGCATCCAATTTCTCCTCGTACTGTTTCAGCAGACTTTTTGCTTCGTCATTTTGTTTCTGTGCCGAAGCAATGTTGTTGAGAATTCCCTGTTCCCGCTCATCCAACGCCTTTGCAATCGGTCCGAATGCAAATTTGTAAAGGATGGCGACAACCGTCAGAAAAATGACGAGCGTCCAAGCCGCCGTGTTGGACAGAAATTCTATCGGGTTCAGACTCGGTGCTTCACCGCCTTCTGCACTCGCCAAGACGTACTGTGGCGAACCGACGAGAACCAAAACGAAAAGGGCAACGGCAATCGCAAAATAAATGGGACGAGGCATGATATATGTGTAGGGTTGAGGTTGATTGAGAGGAGTTAGGAGTTAGGAGTTAGGAGAAAGAAGTCGGGCTACGCCCGTCCATCCTTCTAACTCCTAACTTCTAACTCCTTCATTCTTACTCCTTACATAAACAAGCACAAGATGCAGATGACGAGGGCGAATAGTGCGAGCCCTTCGATCAGTGCGGCGGCGATGAACATGGTGGCGGTCAGTTTTGCGTGCATTTCAGGCTGACGAGCCGCAGCATCGACCACGCTGGCACTGAGCAGACCGATACCGATCCCTCCGCCGATGGCGGCTAAACCGGCTCCGAGACCAACACCGAGGTATCCGAGTGAGGATTTTCCCATCAAAGGATCGCCGTCAGCGGCAAGCACCATGGACGGAGCGAAGACGAAAAAAACAACAAGGCAAAGGACGGCAATACGAGCAAGTTTGTTCACTGAAAAATCTCCTGGTTAAGGGGTTGAGTTAAGTCAATTCGACAAATTCATTGGGGAGCATTGTACCAGATTTCCGGCGACACTGCACAGGGGGAGTACCGACAAAAATCAAGGGGCATTCCAAATAGGTCGAATGGTGCCATTCTAGGGCATGTTTATCCCGCCGTCAAGTACCAAAGAGTATCTTCACAATTTTTTTCCAGTCTGTTTGCAAGTTTCGTTTTTGGTGGCAAAGGTAGGCAATCGACCTCCGGGCGATTGCGTCGGCGATAGCCGACTGCGAACGTTACTGGATTCCAGTGCGGAGTACCGCACGTTGCCGCCCGGAGGTCGGCAACCTACCAATTTTTGCTGTTTTCGCTATTTCTGCAAACTTGTCGACAGAACTACATCGGAAAAGAATAATTTTTTTCGGAACTTGCCACGCCCATCGGCATTTAGTAGAATAGTTAGGAATAGTTTTCCCTCAAACAAAATTAGGAGATCACAAATTATGAACAAACGTATTCTTTGGATTTCGGCGGTCGTCGTAACCGCTTTGGCAATGACCCTCAGCGCAATGGCACAACAGGGTGGCGGACAGGGGCGGCAACGCGGGCAGGGTGGTCCTGGCGGCCAGGGCGGTCCTGGTGCTCAAGGTCAGCAGAGAGCTCCCGGCGGTCCCGGTGCTCAGGGCGGCATGATGGGCGGCGGTTTTGCTGGCGGTGGCGGAGCCGGTCTTGGTATGCTCATTCGGAACCCCGAATTTGTCAAAATGCTAGAACTCACGCCCGATCAAATTGAGAAGGCAACGAAAGTCTTCGAAGATGCCCGGGCACAGCGTCCCCAACCGCCGCAGGGTGGCGGTCAGCCGACCCCCGAAGAAATTCGACAACGCATGGAAACAGCGAGACAACAAGCCGATGCGACGCTGGACAAGGTTAACAAAGAAGTCCTGAAGCCGGAACAGGTCGTGAAATCGCAAGAGATCATTTTCCAAGTATCAGGCGGTTTGGAAGCACCCATGTTGAGTGACCGAACGCTCACCGTCTTGGCATTGGCTGACGATCAGAAAGCGAAAATCCGTCAACTCACGGAAGAACGCGACACGGCAGCCCGCGCCGCCATGCAAGGATTCGATTTCCGTAATGCTTCGCAAGAAGACCGGGATAAGATGAGAACAGACGGAGAGGCACGTAACAAGAAGTTCAGTGATGGTGTCAAAGCCCTGTTGACAGCAGACCAAAAAGCGAAAGCGGAAAAATTGACCGCTGGCGCAGCAGATGTTCGTGAAAAACTGGGCATCCCGCAACCCGGACAGGGTCGTGGACAAGGACAGGGACAAGGTCGTGGACAGGGACAAGGCGGCGGACAGGGTTATACACCGGGGGCCAACTCTTGGCAGCCGGGACAGGCTGTTCCGGGCGGTGCGAATCAAGGACAACGCAATAGCCGGTTTCGTGAAAACACACAGAACCAATAACGTTGGTGGCTTTGTGTGATATTTTGAATGCAATCGCCCTGGGCTGTCGTATGGCAACCCAGGGCGTTGTGCGTGTTATACTGTCAACGGGAACAAATTGGTTGTTTTTGTAGTATTTTTTACCACAGAGTTCACGGAGAAAGCACGGAGGACACGGAGAGTCGCAACATATCCCTGTGTACTCCGTGAAGCCTCTGTGATCTCCGTGGTTAACAAAAAAGGTATTTTCATGCCGTTTGCAGTATATCACGATTTTGTGCCGCCCCGTTGGGGCTATTGTTCGTTGGTAGTGGATGATGCAGGTGATGAAAGAAGTCGGCGGCATTGAATTTCCCGAAACCCTGGAAACAATAGCGGGAGTGGAGAAGAAGTCAGAACCCGAAGCGTAGATTGGACTACATTTTCTTTACCACGCCGTTGACTTTCAATTTGATCGTTTCGACGCTTTCGAGTCCTTCGTTGTCCACAACTTTGACGGCAATCGTGTGAACGCCTGCCTTGAATGTCCACGTCTGCTTGCCCGACTTGTTGAGAATTTCTTCAGGTTTGAATCCTTTGTCCTCGTCGTAGGAAAAATCCCAAGCGTAAAATTTGATGCCCGCCTCGCTCTTGCCGATTGCAGTAAATTCTATCGTACTGTTGCCTTTTGCGTCTCGTTCCAATTCTTTGATTTTGATCGTTACCGTCGGTTTCGATGCCAGTGGGACAATCTCGGCAACCTCAACGAGTTTGACAATGGTCTTGTCTTTCAATTTCAGTCGGGCAACTTCCTCGATTGCTCCCTTACCAAAAGAAAAAGCGATAATGTAACCGACAGGTTTTTTTGCCTTGATGTTTTCTGCGTACAGTTTTTTATCGGCACGTTTGACTGCCGACAGAAAATTGTCAATTACATTCCGACCAACATTTTCGCTTCGCTTGACTTGTATCGGCGTGTTGTCTGACATTCTGCCGTCCAGTCCGAAGTCGCTGCGCTGCTGTGCGTTGCTCTTACCGCCGAACTGCTGGATGATCCAATTTTCAAACTCAAACGCATCTTTGTAGCGGAGCGTGTCGTAATCGTATTTGTGCAGTTGAAGCGTGTAAGTGGGAGAGAACAACAGCGATTGTTTTTGCAATCGAAAGTCGGTAACTTTTACCGCCACCGGCGATTGATCAATGCCGATCCAGTGTCGGTTGAGTTTTTCTGCAACGGCAATTGTTGTTCCGCCGCCCATGAAAGGGTCGAGGATTACGTCACCTTCGTTGCTTGCCATTGTAAGGATACGATGTAACAAGGCTTCTGGTTTCTGTGTCGGATAACCGATACGTTCACTGCCGTTTCCTTGTAGTCGAGGAATATCTGTCCAATAATCTTCGGGGAATTTACCATCTTCATTGAGTCTGTTCTTATGCCTTTCACTGATGTCGCCAGTTACATTTGCCATGATGCCCGTTTTGCTCGCTCCACGAGAAGTTCTGGCAATCGTTTCTTCATTGTACGGCATTCTTATTCTATCGCCATCAAAAAAATAGCGGTTCGATTTTGAATAAAAGTAAATGATGTCGTGTTTTTGAGCCAAACGATTTTTTACGTTTCCCGGTCCGGCATAACACCAAACAATTTCATTGACAAAATTTTTGATTCCAAATAATTTATCCAAAATGTCCACACGAATATAGGCATTCGCATGCCAATCACAGTGCAAGAAGATAGTACCTGTTTTTTTGAGCACACGGTACATTTGTTCGACTCGTTCCTTCAACCAACCGACATAATGATCAATCCCTCCTGCCCATCGGTCTTTGAAACTGCGAATCTCTCCTTCATCTCCCCAGATGACCTCATAGTGGCGATTACTGAAAAACGGCGGATCGAGATAAATCAAATCAACCGACTCGTCTTCGAGCCTCTGCATGATTTCCAGATTGTCGCCTAAAATCAGTTGATTCATTGCAATTCACAAATTCGAGCATCCGCATTATAACAGGTTGACTCGAATTTCGATAGCAGCGCAAACTTACGATTGCCTCACTCCGCGACCAGCCGATAGCCTTTTCGAGTAATCGTTTCGATCCGATAAGGAAACTCATTGCGGCGGAGTTCCTTGCGGGCAGACAAAATGCACTGCCGAAGACTTCCCTCACGGGCTTCATCATCGCCCAGTACATCTTGCCGAACATCTTCTTTGGAAAGCATCATGTTCGGAGCATCGAAAAATTGTTTCAGCAACGTGTACGTGCAGGAACCGAAGACCCGCTGTTGGTCTTGCCAAACGATGATGTTATCGGCACAGAATCGGCAAGCGACAGGCACCGTTTGCTCGGACGCTTCCGCCAGCACTAATTCGCCGATGGTTTCGTCAAGCCGATGAAGGACATGTTGCAACATACGACGGAGCGCAATTTTTTCAGGGAGAGGGGACATCGTGGACATAATGCTTGGAGGGGAAAAAACCGGCGACCGGCGACACCGTCGCCGACTCTCGTGAATTTTACTCAAGGTTAGGTTCTCTGTCCTTGCCTGAGGCAGCGTTCCCAGACGCTAACATGTAGAAAGCCGACAGGTCCAAAAGACCTGCCGGAAACGATGAGGCAAGTGTAATCTATGGTTCCTGTACCGTCAATGGTATCCGCTATTTTGTACGATTCAACACGAGTTAGAACGATTGACCTACTAAATATAGGAAAAAAAAGTAAACGGAAAGAGGCATAACCCCGCCGCTCCATTCTTTTGGTAAAATTGATATATGGATCGCTATACCGAAATTGCCCAATTGGCGGGAGGATTGGCTCACGAAATCAAAAATCCTCTTTCGACCATCCGGCTGAACATTGAACTCTTGGCGGAAGACCTCGAAGAAATCGATGCACCGCAAGGACGACGAGCACTGCGAAATATCGATGTCGTCAAACGAGAATGTCGCCGATTGGAAGAACTGCTCAATGATTTTCTCAGTTTTGCCAGCGCACACCGTCTCGAATTGCAACCGAGTAATGCCAACGCCGCCATTCGGGAAGTCATCGAGTTGTTTCGTCCACAAGCGGTGGAGTCGAAAATCGAAGTCATCGAATACCTGGCAAGCGATTTGCCTTCGGTGTTATTGGATCGGCGTTCCTTTCATCGGGCATTATTTAATCTGGTATTGAATGCTCAGCAAGCGATGCCCGATGGCGGAGAACTGGTGCTCCGAACACGGAGCGGTGGAAACGAAATTGCGATTGACCTGATCGACACCGGCTGCGGAATGGACACTGAAACGTTAGAGCATCTTTTCGACGCATTTTTCTCAACGAAAAAAGGGGGCAGTGGTCTGGGACTCGCAACGGTACGAAAAATCATTGAAGCCCACAATGGTCGCATTGCCGTTCAAAGCGAACCGAACTACGGGACGCAGTTTACGATTATTCTGCCGAGTCTGCCGCGATTGCCGCAATAGTCGTGCAAGTAGGCAAACTGGACAGTGAAATCCTTGTGGACGCATGAAACACAAAGGAGTCCTTTGTTCCTTTTTGCAGTATAATTCCTAAATGAGACGAAATGGACGTTCAACTGGTAGTGGAGTGTCAAAGGTCGGCGATCTGGTGCCGCAGTTGATCGTGCAATGCAAATTGCACCGCTACAAAAATTTAGAGCAACTCGAAGAAGCCTGGCAGCAAGCAGTCGGCGAACCCTTCGCTGCCGTTACGCAGGTTTCAGGACTCCATAGAGGAACCCTCACGATCAAAGTTCCGCACAATGCGTTCATACAGGAACTGTCCTTCCGGCACTCAGAACTCATCGACACGCTCACCACACTGGTCAAAGACGAAAAAATAAAAAAGATCCGCTTCGAAGTGTGATTGTCTATCCCATGGATTCTTTGTCAAGAAACAACGTACACGCAGGATGGTTGCGCAAAATCGTTGCAGGACATGCCGTAGAAATCGGATCATCCAGCGTTCTACGAACGGCTTGCCGTTTTGTTGAACCAGGAACCGTACAAATCAACCGCTTTCCCGATAACAGTGCCGGTATCGTCAACGTAATCGCCTGTTTCGGCACTTCGTCAAAAGTTGCAAAGCATCCGTCATTGACCTGTTGTTGGCGGCAAACGTCATCCAACTCGACAACCTTCACCCAATCGGGATCATCAAAATCGGCAACCGGCGGATCGTTGAACGCCAAATGTCCGTTTTCGCCAATGCCGAGACAGACCAAATCAATCGGCAATGCCTTCAAAAGACTTTCGTAGTGTTTGTCCGCCTTGGCACTTTCCGGTTTGATCAGATGAATCTCACGAAACGGTAATCGGTCAAATAGCCGTTCTTTGAGAAATGCGGCGAAACGTTGCGGAGCCGAAGCATCCAGTCCAATATATTCATCCATGTGGAACGCGGTGACTCGTTGCCAATCGATTCCTTTGGTTTCACGAAGCGCAGCGAGCATTTCGTTTTGAGATGGAGCGGCAGCGAAAATTGCCCGAACGGTCTCTTGTTCGAGAAGAGAACGTCGCAAAAAGTCAGCAGCCGCTCGCGCTGCTGCAACTCCCATTTCTTGCCGTGTCGGGAAAACCTCTGTGTCCATAGAACATGCTACATGTGGCTGAAACTTCCGCTACCTGACCAAATTGTACGCTACAATTCCCTATTTTTCAAGACACAACAGCGGATAGAGTCTGTTCGACAAGGGAGTCTTGCGACCATTGGTGTATCCCGCTGTTTTTTGGAACTTCACTCTACAGCAATGATATTCGTTGGATCCTCGATGTCATCTGCGATTGTAACTGCCGTATAGCCCATAAATTTTCCCGGCTCCGCCCAGTATTTGGGAATCCCTTCGATGCTCACCATCAATGGAGAATCTGCCTTCTTCTGAGTACAGATGACATCTCCTACACAAAGATTCAGAAATTCATGCAATTTCATTCTGGATTCCGCCAGTTTGACCTTCACTAAGGCTTTCATGTTTCGAATGTCCTTACTGATTTTTTTGATTGTCTGTGGCGTTGCTTGCTTTTTGCTGCTATATCCTGTCCAACTGGTAGAAGTCAGTTTGCTTGAAATTCGTTCAAACGAATTGTAAGGGATACAGAGTGTAATACTACCGCGAACTTCAATCAGGGCAACTTCAAAGCAAAGTATAATGACAACTTCGTTCGGCGGAACCACCTGAATCAATTGCGGATTGCTTTCCGTTTGTACCACTTCAAATTCGAGATCAATCACGTTTTCCCAGGCGTGTTTCAGTTCTTGGAGGAACATTTTCGTAATCCGCAGAACAAGCCGCTGCTCGATTTCGGTGAGGGGACGACGTGCCGTCATCGCCGGTTCACGTCCACCACCTAAAAGACGATCAATCATAGGGTACAGAATGGAAGGATTGACATCGAGAATTAAGTTTCCTTCCAGAGGTTCTGCACGGAGAAGATTGAAGCATGTCGGATTGTCCAATCCGAAAATGAATTCGCTATACGCCTGCTGATCGACCCCTGTCAGTTTTACATCCACCACAGCCCGAAGCATTGCTGCAAGACTGGCGGCGAATTTCCGTCCGAATCCTTCGTGGATCGTTTGGAGCGTTTTCATTTGGTCCTTTCCGACACGTTCAGGACTCTTGAAATTATAGGTCGCAACTTTGTCTTTAGGGATCCAAGCAGAGGGGGAGGTCTTGATCGGCTCGACACGGTCTGCCACACCGGTTCCTGGTCCAAAACTGCCCTGTGTAGAGGAAGCAGCCGGCTTGGGACCTGCATCGGACATCATGTTCAGAAGGTTTTCAACTTCAGTTTGTGAGAGAACTTCACCAGCCATAACAGTTTCGCAAAAAAGACAGAATTCCCTGACTCCACTGTAACAATATCGGCAAAACGTTGCAAGAGCATTTCGATAATTGCGTTGGATTTTGTGAAAATCCTCAGATGTCTTCCTGCCTTGCAAGCCCGGAATTGTGTTATAATGGCAACATGAAACTTGCCGCCAAAATGGTCGATGTCAAAAAGGAGTACGTCCTCAAAGGGGAAACGGTACGTGCCCTGCGCGGGGTCAGTCTCGAAGTGCCCGAAGGAGATTATGTCGCCATTATGGGAGCCTCCGGTTCCGGCAAAAGTACCATGCTCAATTTGCTCGGCTGTCTCGACCGACCGACCTCCGGTGCTCTTTGGTTGGGAGACGACGACATCACGAAACTCAACGATTACAATCTTTCCAGCATCAGGGCATCTCGTATCGGCTTCGTTTTTCAATCGTACAATTTGATTCAGCAGTTGACCGTCTTGGAAAACATCGAAGTCCCTCTTTTTTATCAGGGGAATGTTTCTCGAAAGGCGAGGAAACGTTGCACGGAACTTGCCGAACTGGTCGGTCTCCAAGATCGGCTCGGACATCGTCCGACGCAACTTTCCGGCGGACAGCAACAGCGTGTTGCCATTGCCCGAAGCCTCGTCAATGACCCGTATTTTATCCTTGCCGATGAACCGACGGGAAATCTCGATTCAAAAACGACAGAAGAAATCCTACAACTGCTCGACCGTCTAAATCAGGAGGAAGGAAAGACGATTATTTTGGTAACACACGAAAACGATGTCGGTGCCCGCGCC
>Ga0082212_10006275_pt1 | contig 16021 bp, 11 predicted proteins | sample TergutNt197P3_FD_71548 | JGI IMG/M metagenome (GOLD analysis project Ga0082212, IMG submission 71548) | Neocapritermes taracua P3 segment gut microbial communities from Petit-Saut dam, French Guiana - Nt197 P3 | ecosystem: Host-associated > Arthropoda: Insects > Digestive system > Gut ... | reverse complement strand
AACCACATCCATTACCTTGGCATCAACGACCGCAAAAAACACCTCTTTGAAAACAATTGGCCCCTCCCCAATGGTGTGTCGTATAACTCCTACCTCATTTCTGATGACCACTCTGCCCTGATAGATACCCTCGAATACGGATCTCACCCCCGATACATACAAAACATTGTCCAAACACTCGATGGAAAGCCATTGGATTACCTTATTGTTAATCACATGGAGCCTGATCATGCCGGCATGATTGCAGAAATTGTACGCCACTATCCCCAAATACAGATTGTAGGAAACAACAAAACCTTTAAGATGGTAAATGCCTATTATGGACTCTCTGAAAACCTGTTGGAGGTGACGGACGGCGCTGAACTCGACTTGGGACACCACAAACTCAAATTTGTGATGACCCCCTGGGTGCACTGGCCCGAAACGATGATGACATACGACACTACGGAGAAAGTGCTCTTCTCCTGCGATGCTTTTGGTACCTTTGGCGCTTTGGACGGAGGCATCTTCGACGATGAAATAGATTTTGACCGCTTCTACGCAGACGAAATGTTGCGCTACTACGCCAATATTGTGGGCAAATACTCCAATATGGTGCAAAAGGCGTTTTCCAAGTTAGCAGGCGTTGAGTTACGGTATATTTGTCCCTCACACGGTCCCATTTGGCGTAAAGAGCCTTTGAAGGTGGTGGCACTCTACGACAAATGGAGCAAACACCACGCAGACGAAGGGGTTGTGATTGGATTCGCCTCCATGTACGGACACACGGAACAGATTGCCGACTACATTGCCCGAACGATTGCGGAACTGGGCGTGAAACAGATTCGTATTTATGATGTCTCTCAAACGCATACATCATACATATTACGAGATATTTGGAAATACAGGGGAGTGATTTTGGGTTCGTGCGCCTACAACAACGGCATGCACCCCATGATGCAGCACCTCTGTCATGAATTGGAGGTATCTTCACCCAAAAATAAAGTATATGGACTCTTTGGGTCGTGCAGTTGGAATGGCGGAGGCGTAAAAACGCTCCAAACCTTTGCCGCCACTACCGGTTGGGAAGAGGTTGCTTTGCCCGTGGAATTTCTTGGCGCTCCCGCTTTTGAAAAATCAGATTCTTGCTCTTCATTTTCCCAAGCCATGGTTTCAAAAATAGTTGCACCATAAGGAGGTGAAGCCCAAACCTTCATATTACTACCGCAAAGCCGTCCGTTTCATTACCCGCGATATTTGGAGTATGGACAGTGCGGCTTATGGCGCCGGTAAAGCGCTGGGGTTGCGCTACCTAAAAGCATTGATTATCTCCGTTCGCGGTATTTCGATGCACAAAGTGGGACTGCAAGCCGCCGCGCTTACCTTCTTCTCGTTGATTGCCATTATCCCCTTTGTAGCGGTAGTCTATGCCATTACCAATGGTTTTGGATTCACCAAAGAGTTGGAAACGATTATTTATGCCAACTTTCCCGAACAGGAAGAGGTGCTGCACTGGATATTGCAATTTGCCCACAATCTTTTGGATACAAGTAAAAGCGGACTCTTTGGCGTCATTGGTTTCTTCACCTTTAGTTGGTCAATCATCTGGGTGATGGTTAGCGTTGAGCAGGCGTTTAATAGTATATGGCAAGTTGAGAAGAGTTTTCCATTGTTGCGTAAAATGTTTATTTATTGTGGATTAATTGCACTTTCTCCGGTACTTATCGGCGTTTCTCTGATGATTCCGCTTAGTTACGGCGACCTGATTCAACGCATTGGAGGATACGACGCCAAGATCCTCACCTCTCTCCAACCCGTTATGAAGCGATTATTCCTTTTTATACTCTTTTGCCCCATCATTTTTGCGGCATTTAAACTCATTCCCAATACAAAAGTGCAAAACAGGTCCGCATTGCGCGCCGCCATCATCACCACCGTTGTCTTTATGCTCCTACAGGTGCTTTACGTAGAGACGCAACTTTTTGTCTCTCGACTAAACGCAATATATGGCGCCTTTGCAGCAATTCCCTTTTTTATGATGTGGATGCAAATGAGTTGGCTTCTCATCCTCATCGGCGCTGAACTCTCCTACGCTTTCCAACACATCGACACCTACCACATCCCCTCCCACCCCTAATTTTCAATTCTCAATTCGTAATTTTCAATTCGTAATTCGTAATTCGTAATTCTCAATTCGTAATTCGTAATTCTTAATTCTTAATTCTCAATTCTTAATTCTCAATTCGTAATTCTTAATTCGTAATTCTCAATTCTTAATTCGTAATTCTCAATTCGTAATCCGTAATTCTCAATTCTTAATTCTTAATTCTTAATTCTTAATTCTTAATTCTTAATTCTTAATGGAACCCCGCCTACTCTCCCAAAACGCCTTTGATTTTATTGACGATGAAAAACTCCACCGCCTGATTCATCACACCAAAGAAGACCGCTCGCGCACCCGTGAAATTGTCCAAAAAAGCATGAATAAAGAGGCGCTTACGCTTGAAGAGACCGCCGCCCTTTTGGCGATCACCACCCCCGAAGGTGTTGAAGAACTCTTTGAAGCGGCAAAAAACCTCAAAAAAGCGATTTATGGAAATCGCATTGTGCTCTTTGCTCCATTATATATTGGCAACCACTGTATTAATAACTGCACCTATTGTGGATTCAGGAAATCTTTGCGCACAACGGTTCGCCGTACCCTGAGCGATGACGAATTGGTAGCGGAAGTGTCTCAGTTGGAGCGGGAAGGACACAAACGCCTCATTTTGGTCTATGGGGAGCACCATCAATACTCTCCGGAGTTTATTGCCCACACGGTTAAAGTGTGTTATGGTGTTAAAACCGAGCACGGAGGAGAGATTCGGAGGGTAAATATCAACGCCGCTCCCTTTACCATCGAAGGCTTTAAGACGGTTAAAGATGCGGGTATCGGAACGTTTCAGGTCTTTCAGGAAACCTATCATAAAGAGAGTTACGCCAAGTTTCACCCTGTTCACACCATAAAAGGAGACTATATGTGGCGGCTAAATTGCATGAACCGCGCTTTTGAGGGAGGATGCGACGATATGGGGTTGGGCGCCCTCTTTGGACTCTATGACTGGCGTTTTGAGGTGCTTGGGTTGGTTTCTCACTCCCGTTATTTGCAGGAAACTTATGGCGTTGGTCCACATACCCTTAGTTTTCCCCGCATCAAACCGGCACACGGGCTTACCATTGATTTGAAATATCAGGTGACAGACGAGCAATTTAAACGCTTGGTAGCCATCCTGCGCCTTGCCGTACCCTACACAGGGCTTATTATGACGGCAAGAGAGTCTCCTGAAATAAGAGACGATGTGATTGAATTTGGCGTCTCTCAAATAGATGCAGGCACCCGTTTGGAGATTGGAAGTTATCAGGAGCCGCGCGGCGGAGAGCAGCAACTCAATCGCGAACAATTTAAAATTGGAGATTCAAGAGAGTTGGACGATGTGATTCGCTGGTTGATTTCAAGGGAGTTTATTCCCAGTTTCTGCACCTCCTGTTATCGTCTGGGACGTACCGGCGTGCACTTTATGGAGTATGCCATACCCGGATTCATTGGAAAGTTTTGCACCCCCAACGCCCTCCTCACCCTGTCCGAATATTTAGAGGACTACGCCTCTCCGGAAACACAAAAAGCCGGATATGAACTTATTGAAAAAGAATTGAATTGCTTTCCGGAAGGTGATTTTAAGCAAAAAATCGTCCACAAGGTAGAGCAGGTAAAGTCAGGGCAAAGAGATTTGCTGTATTAGTTACTATATATTAGGTTGTTGAATGCAAACAAAAGAGGATAGGGAATTAGTCATCAGTACATACAGGGAGCTTGAAAAAGCGTGTAAGGTTCGGTGCACCGACCCCGAAGAGTTTGCTACGGTGGTACGTGCTTTTGGATTTGCCGATGAAGCGCATAAAAATGCGAGAAGGTATTCCGGGGATCCATACATCCTCCACCCCATTGAGGTGGCAAAAATTGTGGTGAACGAAATTGGGCTGGGCTATAAATCCATTTCTGCTGCACTTCTTCACGATGTGGTGGAAGATACTGACTACACCCTCGATGACATCCAACGCCTCTTTGGGAACAAAATTGCCTCTTTGGTTGATGGTTTAACCAAAATTGATACCGCATTTGATGCCAACCTTTCGGAGCAGGCAGAGAATTTTAAGCGTATTTTGCTCACTTTGGGAGATGATGTCAGGGTGATTCTGATAAAATTAGCAGACAGGCTGCACAATATGCGCACCATTGAGTTTATCCCCGAGCAAAAACGCGCCAAAATTTTGAGTGAAACCATGTATATATTTGTTCCATTGGCACATAGACTTGGATTATATACGATGAAATCGATGATGGAGAATATCTGGTTTCAATATACCCTGCCTGACGAGTACGCTGAAATAGGTGAAAAATTATCCATTAGCACAGCCCAACGCAGCGGCGCCATTGATCAATTTGTGGCACCACTCTCCCAAATCCTTACCGAACTCGGATACACACATATCATCTCTAAACGCATTAAATCGCCCTACTCCATCTGGCGCAAGATACAAACCAAAGGAGTCTCTTTTGACCAGATATACGACATATTTGCCATTCGTATTGTATTTGAGCCTAATCCTGAAAGCGATGAGCGTACTCAATGTTTTCGCATCTATACCAGTATTACGCAGGATTATCTCTCCAAAAGCGACCGTATCCGCGATTGGACCAATAAGCCCAAATCTAACGGATACGAAGCATTGCATTGTACCTTGATGGGTCCGATGGGGAATTGGATTGAGGTGCAAATTAGAACAAAGCGTATGGATGCCATTGCGGAGCGCGGAGTTGCTGCCCATTGGGCGTATAAAGATAATGCTTCTCAGGAGAGTGAGATGGACAACTGGTTAGAGAAGGTTCGGGAAGCGTTGGAAAATCGCGATACCAACGCCATTGAGTTTTTAGACAGTTTCCGTACCAGACTGCTCTCTCCGGATATCTATGTCTTTACCCCAAGGGGTGAGATGCGCACCTTGCCCAAAGGGGCTACGGCGCTCGATTTCGCCTACACCGTCCACTCTGCCATTGGGAACGGGGCTATAGCCGCAAAAGCGAACCACAAGTTAGTTCCTCTGAGTTATCAACTCCAAACGGGGGACCGCATTGAAATTATTACCGCCGACACACAGCAACCGCAAAGAGAGTGGCTTGACTTTGTTAAGACACCTAAGGCGCGCTCTGCCATTACCGAATTTTTCAAGGCTGAGGTTACAGACCACGTCAAGAAGGGGCAACAAATTTTAGAGCAAAAACTCCAAACGATGGGTATCCCTTTCCAAAAAAGGGTATTACGCAAACTAATTGATGCCTACAACTTAAACAACAGGGAGGCATTATACAGTCACATTGGGGCAGGTATCCTTGACCTTTCAGATCTACATAAAATGCTCAAACAAAATAAGTCGGAGCGAAAAGTTTCCTACTGGGGGTTGATTTTTCCTGTAAAATATTTTCTTCCACACGGTGGTACGGACGAGGAGGGAGATAGAGAAGATATAGACCTTCCCAAAAGAAAAGAGGCAGGAACCAAAGTCCCTTATGCCTTGGAAGAGGATCCGATTGCTAAGACGCTCTCCTACCGCGTAGCCAATTGTTGCCGTCCCATTCCCGGGGATCAGGTGATTGGATTTATGCAGGAAGATGGCGAGGTGCTTGTACACAAAAAGATGTGTTCCAATGCCATCCAAGACGCTGCCCGCTATGGAAACCGAATTATTAACGCGGCATGGAAGCAACACACATACAGTTCTTTTTTGGAAAGAGTAACCATTCGGGGAATTGACCGTATTGGCATACTTAATGACATTACTCAATACGTAACCTTAGTCCTTAATATCAATATCCGTAAGGTGATTATAGAAACCCATGACGGTATTTTTGAGGGAGTTATTGACCTTTATGTCCACAATACCGAAGATTTGGAGCGACTGATGAAGAATATTCAAAAAATTCATGGCGTAGAATTTGTTTCACGTACCGACTTAAAAGAAGAGTAACAGATGAAATTGAACACCATACTTCCCTTATTGTTATCTGCTTGTATTGCAATACCTGTTTTTTTACCCTCCTGTGCCAATACAACTGCTCTGCCAAGCGGAGGACCCAAAGATACCATTCCCCCCATTTTGGTGCGCACCACGCCTCCGGAAAATAGCGTACACTTTAAAGGAAAGAGAATTGAATTAAAATTCAATGAATTTCCAAAGATAAATGATGCCATTAACCAAATCTACCTCTCTCCGCCGCAGGCAAGGCGCCCGCAGGCGGTGGTACGCGGTAAGTCGGTAGTGGTCACCTTCCCTGCCCCTCTTGATACCCATACCACCTACTCTCTGAATTTTGGTCAATCTATTGCCGATAACAACGAAAACAACCCCTTTGGGGCGTACTCTTTTAGTTTTTCTACGGGGGCGGTCATCGACTCTCTCCTCTTTTCCGGCTATGTGGTTGATGCACAAACCTTGCTTCCCGTTGACAATATAAGCGTACTCCTCCATACCAATGAGGCAGATACCGCGGTGTACAAAACACTTCCGCGCGCCTTGGCAAAAACGGATGCGTGGGGATACTTTTCCGTCTTTAATTTAAAAGAAACTCCCTACCACATATTTGCAGTGGAGGACCTGAACCGGAACCATCGATACGACGACAGCAATGAAAAGATTGCATTTATTGATTCACTTTATACTCCGCAAAGAGTGATGTTCAAAGACTCTTTGGCGGCAGGGCATATTCACCCCAACGACACCCTTGAGATGCTTTCCCGTTACATTGAACACACCCTCTATCTCTTTAAAGAGGCGCCGAAGCGACAAGTTTTACGCGAAAAAATGCGCCCCCAACCACGCCATCTCTTCTTCACCTTTGGCGCTCCCGATGCCCAAGTGCTCTCTTTACTGATAGAAGGCATTGACTCTTTATCGTTGATTCGGGAACACTCCCTCCACAAAGACACCCTCCGATATTGGTTACGGGGTGATTATGTACCCGATACCTTAACGGGTGTCATACGTTATTTGGGCACTGACTCCCTTAATCAACGCTCTCCCATCGAAGAGAAATTTTCTCTCTCTCTCTCTAAATAAATACCTTACAGATGCCTCCAACCCGCGGATAACCGCAGGGGAGCAACAGATATGAGCACGCAGGTTCATGATTTGGATATACACGACATTTTCTTCTTGGGTTTTTATCTGCCCAACTTTCTTTTTAACGCTTCGATCTCTCTCTCTTTTTCGGCAAGCGACTTGTTTCTCTCTTCTATTGTTTTTTTGCTCTCGGCAAGCGACTTGTCTCTTTCTTCTATTGCTTTTTTGCTCTCCTCTATCGTTTTTTTATTTTCCGCAAGCGATTTTCTGACGTTAACGACTTCATCTTCAAGCCCTACAATACTATTATGCCACCGCGCATGATCTTCGGCGCTGTCGTAGGCATCCCGCTCTTTCCGCGACAACCCTGACGCCTCACATATCTTTATGGCACTGTGTATCAATTTGTTTGACACAAATTCCTCCGGCAATGAATCATAATAACCGTCTATCTCTTTTAAAAAGCGTAACCACAATATGGCTAATTTTTTATGGGCGTCCGACCATCTGTCTTGCGTAAAATTGGGCAACTCCAACAGAACATAATCCAATCCATCTATCACCACATCGGGATTTTTTGTGTCCATAATTCGTAGATGGTGATACCACGCTCTCCCTTTTGAAAACGTGCCGTTTACTACCGCCAGAACATATACAGGTTTAAACTCCTGAAACAGCTTTGCCCTCTCTTCCTGTTTTTCCCTGTCCAACTGCCTGATTACCGCTTTAGAGCCGTTAATCAACAACCGCTTGCGAAATACATTACTCCACTCCGACTGCATCTCTACAATAAAAGCCCGCCCTTCGTTGTCCGTGCACTTAACATCAACCACCGAATTTTTCCCCAGCATCGTATCGGGTACCTGCTCTGGAGACAGATACTCAATGGAGACCACTTCTTGCCCCTCCTGTAGCGGCAACAAAGAATTTAAAAAACTGATTAACAAATCTTTATTCTCTCCAAATATCTTTTTGAAAAGAACGTCAATTTTTGGATCCAAATATTTTCCCATCACACACTATATTTTTTGCAAAAATAGGCGAAATTTTTGAATGGAGGCTAAAGATAGCATTTTTGCCAATTCTTTAACCGTAATGGCAGGCATTTGAGTTATGATATCAATGATTTTCTTATTTACACTGATCATTTATACTGACATTATCGGTGGTTATGGGTTGTTCCATACTGTCCCCCAACGACAGGTAACTTATTGAATATAGGCAATAGTAGCTATGGATACTTTGCACTCGGGCGCTTGAAGCAGTACAGAAGCGCAGGTATGGAGGGTGGATCCGGTGGTGAGTACGTCGTCTACCAGCAGTATGTGTTTCCCGCTAATTCGTTCCTGCTCTTTTAAGGCAAAGGCTCCGGCCACATTTTTTTGGCGCTCCTCGCGGTTGAGTTTGGTTTGGGTGGAGGTATGCCTGATGCGTTTCAGCACTTCGCTTTCCAACGCCCATCCGGTTTGGTCGGCAATGCCTTGGGCAAAAAGTCGGCTTTGGTTGTACCCGCGTTTTTTCTCCTTTTTGGGATGGAGGGGTACGGGGATAACGGCATCTATCGTCTGATAAAGAGGAGTTTGTTTGATTTCGATTCCAAACCATCGTCCCAATTCGATTCCGATATGGGCCCCTCCCTTATATTTTAATTGATGCAGCAGGGAGTGGTAGGGACTCTCTTTTGCGTAACACAAAAAGGAAGCAGCATGTTTGATGCACAGATCGGGAGAGGCGCCAAACAGTTCGGTAAGTATGTTGTGCTCCCTGAGCCAATACCCCGATTTGGGCAGGTCGGATATACAGCCTATACAAAGCAACTCTTCGGCGGGAATCAGCGATCTGCCGCAGGCCGCGCAGAGGCGGGGAAAAAAGAGGGAGAAGAGTTGGCCCAGCACGAGGCAAAGATAGTTTGGATGCGTATATTTGCGGCGGCAATTTTACAATTTTTAAACGTGGAGATCGACAAACGCATCGTGCAATTTTTAAAAAAACACCACGTGTGTACGCTGGCTACCTGTCGCGATGGGCAGCCCTGGTGCGCTTCTGTGTTTTATGTGTTGTTAGAGGAGGAGACCGCATTGGTTTTTACCTCCGACCCTGCTACCCGCCACAGTACAGAGGGTTTGCTTAACCAGAAAGTGGCCGGAGCTATTGCCTTGGAAACAGAGATTATTGGCTTGATTCGGGGGGTGCAGTTTAGCGGTATAGTGACAGAACCGTTAGATTCGGATCTAAAGAAAAAAGCGCTCAGGGCCTACCTCAAGCGCTTTCCGTATGCCATATTGAACAACTCGCCGCTATGGATATGTACAATTCATGAGTTAAAATTTACCGATAACCGGCTGGGCTTTGGAAAAAAGTTGCACTGGAGCCGCGATTAGCAGATCATTTTCCTGATTTCGGGAACGGAGTCGGTTTTTTCCCACGCAAAGAACGTTACCTCTTTTTTAACCGGCTGCCCATTTAGTATGATTTCGACTTCTTGGGTATAGGGATCCCGGCCAAAGTGCCCGTATGCGGCGGTAGCCTCGTAAATGGGGTATTTCAGTTGGAACTTTTCGATAATTTTTGCGGGACGCAGGTCAAAGATTTTGGGAATACGGGCGGCGATCTCTTCGTCAGACAAAGCAATATGGGCGCTGCCGTAGGTCTTGACCAAAATACTGACGGGTTGGGCAACGCCAATGGCATAAGCCAATTGAACCAGTACTTCGTCCGCTACCCCTGCGGCGACTAAGTTTTTGGCGATGTAACGGGCGGCATAAGCAGCAGACCGGTCTACCTTGCTGGGGTCTTTGCCGGAGAAGGCCCCTCCTCCGTGGGCGCCCCGTCCTCCGTAGGTATCTACAATGATTTTGCGTCCGGTAAGGCCGGTATCGCCGTGGGGGCCGCCGATCACAAATTTACCCGTAGGATTTACGTGGAGGATAAAGGCGGTATCAAAGAGTTTTTGCAGTTCGGGATGGAGGCGGGCTACTACGCGGGGTAGCAGGATTTGGGCCACGTCCTTTTTGATTTTGGCGGCCATCGCTTCGTCGCCGTCAAATTCGTCGTGCTGGGTCGATATGACCACAGTATGTACGCGCACAGGTTTTTGGTTGTCGTCGTACTGAATGGTAATCTGAGACTTGGCATCGGGGCGGAGGTAGGTCATCATCTTACCCTCGCGGCGGATTTTGGCCAATTCGATCAGGCAGATATGGGCAATGACCAAAGGCAGGGGCATCAATTCGGGGGTCTCGGTGCAGGCATAACCAAACATCATTCCCTGATCTCCGGCCCCCTGGTCGTCCTGGTTGGCCTTAGCTACGCCGCGCGTAATATCGGGCGACTGTTCGTGAATGGCGGAGAGGATGCCGCAGGAGTTGCCGTCGAACATATATTCGGCTTTGGTATAGCCAATCCGGTTGATCACTTGTCGGATATGCTTTTGAATATCGACCCAGGCGGCGCTGCGGACTTCTCCGCCTACCACGACCTGACCGGTAGTCACAAAGGTTTCGCAGGCCACTTTGGATTCGGGATCCTGACGCAAAAATTCATCCAAAAGGGCGTCTGAGATTTGGTCGGCGACTTTGTCGGGGTGCCCTTCGGATACGGATTCGGAAGTAAATAAGTACATGGTATATCTATTTTAGCATTGTTTTTTGGTGGTTGCAAGCAGTCAAATCTGTCCACAAATACACAGCAAAGATAAGGGATATTTGGAAAATTGCAAAGGAAAATCAGCCCCACTCCCGCTGTTCATAACTTTCCCCAATTGTTTGTAAAATATTCTCCAAAAAATCAAAGCGTTATAAAAGTCGGCATAAATGTAATAAAATCTTTATGTTTTGAACTTTGGAGATTGATTACAATCCTTTACTTTTGGGGCGGAAAATACTAATATACTAAACTATAATTATCTATGAAACAAATTTTTAGGCAATTTGCCCTTGCGGCAACCTGTTTATTCATTGCCTCTGCCGTCATGGCGCAGGTGACCACATCAAGTATGAGCGGACGTGTCACCGACAGCAGGGAAACGCTCCCCGGGGCAACTGTTAAGGTAACGCACGTACCCTCCGGAACCGTGTATGTGGTTACCACCAACAACGAGGGTCGTTTTGCCATTCAGGGGATGAGACCCGGTGGACCCTACACCGTAGAAATCCATTTCATTGGTTTTTCTGAGTACGTTATTAACGACATTTTTCTCCAGTTGGGGGAAACGTATGTGTTGAACACTCAGTTAAAAGAGTCTCAAACCACATTGAGCGAAGTGGTGGTATCGGGCATCCGTGCAACAAAGTTCACAACGGAAAAAACCGGAGCAAGTACCAATATCTCAAATAACCAAATCTCTCTATTGCCCACAGTAAACCGCAGCATTACGGACATTACCCGCCTTTCGCCTTATGGAGGAAATGGTATGAGTTTTGTGGGTACCGATGGTCGTACCGCTAATTTTACGGTGGATGGCGCGAATTTTAATAACAATTTTGGTTTGAGTGATCGCCTCCCCGGTGGCGGCAACCCCATCTCTATTGAATCTATCGAGGAATTACAGGTTGTCATTGCTCCTTATGATGTTCGCCAAACAAACTTTATTGGCGGCGGCGTGAATGCGATTACAAAATCGGGTACCAATACCTTTAAAGGGAGCGCTTACGTTTATCACAGAAATGAAAATATGCGCGGTGATGCCGTGAATGGGCAACAAATACTGACTGCGCGCGAAAAAGACCGCAATACAACCTACGGCTTTACCGCAGGGGGACCTATTATCAAGAACAAGTTATTCTTTTTTGTAAACGCAGAGATGTCAAAAACGCCCACCATAGCCAATCGTTGGAGGGCGTCAACAAATGGCGTTGCCGTCCCCAGCATGGCTATATCCCGCACAACGGAAAGTGATTTACAGAGAGTTTCTGATCTTGTAAAAAGCAAATATGGGTATGAAACAGGGTCTTTCACAAATTTTCCGGCAGATGAAAGCAATTATAAAATTCTTGCCCGTTTGGACTGGAATATCAGCAACAAACATCGTTTGGCTTTGCGTTATAACTACACAAAAAATACGGACTGGATCTCTCCAAATGCTTCTTCTATGGATGGAGGAACCCGTGTGTCGGAAGCGAGAATGTCGCAGGCATCAATGGCATTTGCAAACGCGATGTATTCGATGGATAATTTAGTCCATTCGTTCTCTTTCGATTTGAACAGCCGACTGTCAGACAACCTTTCTAACCAATTTTTGGCAACGTTTTCAAAACTGGACGATGTTCGCGGGTCAAATTCGGCAGAATTTCCTTTCATCGACATTTTAAAAGATGGACAAGCCTATATGTCTTTGGGATATGAACTTTTTACCTGGAATAACGGCGTACACAACGATGTGTTGAATATCAAAGATGAATTAACTTATTATTCAGGAAACCACAAAATCACCGGAGGTATCGCATTCGAATATAAAATGGCTGATAATGCCTATATGCGTAACGGTACCGGATACTATCGCTACTTAAGTCTTGATGACTTCTTAAACGGTGCAGCGCCCGAAATTGTATGTTTGACTTATGGTTATGACGGAGAAAAAAATCCTGCTGCTCGTGTGAGAACAAACAAAATTGGCGTTTATCTCCAGGATGACTGGAATCTTAACGAAAAATTCAAACTTACCTACGGTCTTCGTATCGATGGACTTTTCTTTAACAATAATGACTTGATGACAAACAAGGCAATCTACGACAGAGACTATTCCGGTCGCCATATCGACACCGGTAAATGGCCTTCGGCAAACATCATATTCTCTCCTCGTGTTGGTTTTGTTTGGGATACGTTTGGAGACAAGAGCATGAAGATTCGTGGTGGCGTTGGTCTTTTTTCAGGTAACTTACCTCTTGTATTCTTTACCAATATGCCTACAAACGGCGGAATGGTACAATATCAGGCACAAATAAATGCCGCGAATGCCGCAAGGAACGGTTTTACCATGAATGAATTTGCCGGCGGTCTTGTAACGGACGCCAACGGAAAAGCCAATATTGCAGCTCTTTACAATAAGTTAGCATCATTGGGATACCCTACCACTGTTTCGCCCGAAGACGGGACAGTTCCTGATGCCATTGCAGCTGTGGATCCCAAATTCAAAATGCCGCAAGTATTAAAAACATCGCTTGCTGTTGACTATGCATTCCCCACCTCTTTCCCATTCTCTGTAACGGCAGAAGGAATTTTCAATAAGACCATCAACGGTGTTTCTATCTCTGACTGGAGTATCCCATCGGTAGGCGGTTTTGCCCGTTTCAACGGTGTGGATAATCGCCCGATTTATCCTGCCGGTTACCGCACCGGTACAAAGGCGTTTGTATTGGAAAATACAGGCCGTGGTTATGGCTGGTCAGGCAACATAACTTTAGATGCCCAACCGGCGCCATGGATAAACTTGATGGCTGCCTATACACATATAGTTGCCAAAGAGGTAACCGGTATGCCCGGTTCGGCTGCCGAATCTGCATTTACCTACGTGCCCACCGTGGAAGGTCCAAACTTCATCAGGTTGCACAATTCTCAATATACCACCCCCGACCGTGTAGTGGCTTCGATTACTGCCCACGACAAGGGCGGTAACCACTACAGTTTTATCTATGAAGCGTGGCATGGTGGAGCAAGCTACTCCTATATGACCACCAACGACATCAATGGCGACGGGTACAACTACGATGTTATTTATGTCCCCACCGATGAAGAAGTGGCAAGCAGGCAGTTCCGCTTTGTTTCGGAAGACAGCAAAACCCGTTTTATGGACTATGTACACAACGACAAATATTTGAAAAACCGGCAAGGTAAATATGCTGAACCGTATAGCGTGTTCTCTCCCTGGGTACATCGCATCGACTTTGGCTACAAACACGATTTTGCGGTATATGCAGGTAAAACCAGACACAATCTGCAACTTAGTCTCGACATTAAAAACGTATTGAACCTGTTTAACTCTAAGTGGGGTGTGGCTAAATATTTGAACCCGGCCATTGGTTCCGAAGCCCGTATCCTTAAATACGAAGGCGTTGATGCAGACGGTGTGGCTACATATTCTACCCCCGCTGCCATCCATGGGAATACCCAAACATTTACTTCAAGCACCGGATTGGGTCAATGCTGGTATGCTTCCATTGGTTTCAAATATATTTTCAACTAATAAAAACCATACATAAAATGAAAATCAAATATTTTTTTCCATTATTCATCGCAATAGTTGTTCTGATATCAGGTTGTACCGATGAAAACCAAATGACATTACTTGATGAAATTCAGGTATCATCGTCATACGTAGCTATTCCTCAAAATGGTGGTTCAACTTCCATAACCGTAACGGCTACAGGGAGCTGGACAGCAGAAAAAGTAACGACTGCGAAAGACCCGCTTGAATGGTTAACCATCTCTTCAACTACCGGTAGCGCCGGTGAAACAGCGCTTGCATTTTCTGCCCCGTTAGCCATAGATGGCCGCACTGCGGAAGTACTCCTTAAATGTGCCGACAAAACACAAAGAATTAACATCATTCAGGGTTTATCACAAATATCTGCAGCCACAGTCGCTGAAGTAAATGCCGGTCCTGACGGAAAAACTTTTCGTGTTACGGGTGTTTGTACTGCCATTGAAAACACTGATTATGGCAACTGGCGTTTAACGGATGAAACAGGCACCTTGCTTGTTTATGGCACTCTTGATGCGCAAGGTAGAACAAGAAACTTCCTGAGTCTTGGTATTGAAGTGGGAGATGAAGTAACCGTTGAAGGGCCAAAAACCACTTATGGTACAACCGTTGAATTGGTGGATGTAATGGTTGTCAATATCAACAAATCACTTATTAAGGTCGATTCTGTTGAAAACGAAGAACTTCCCATTGAGGGTGGTGTGTTTACCGCATACCTTTCCTGCAAAGGACAGGGGGTATCGGTAGATATTCCTGAAAATGCCAAGTCATGGTTGTCCATTTCGTCTATCCAATCGACAGCAACAAATGCAGTTGTGAAATTCCAAGCCGCAGCCAATACGGGTGGCGACCGTGGCACTACCATCACCTTCCACACTACTGACGGGAAAAAAGATTATACAACGCAAGCAACGATAACCCAAAAAGGCGCGATTGTGGGAGCCACCATGGCAGAATTTCTCGCAGCCGAAGTTGGCGACACGCAATACCGTTTGAAAGGTGCGATCACTAATATCGCCAGTGCTACGTATGGTAATCTGTATTTGAAAGATTTTTCCGATGAAGTATATGTATATGGTATCGCGGATTTTCAGACTAAAGGACTCAAAGAGGGCGATATCATTACCATTGTTGGAAAACGTGCCGCGTATGCAGGCGCTCCTCAAGTGGGCGGCTCCGTTTTGGAAGACGTTATTCCTGTATCAGCTGCTACTATTGCCGAGGTGCTGACCAAACCCGACTCCACCACAGATTACTATATGGTAACCGGTGAAATTACGGAGATTACCGGTGCTGATTATGGTAATCTTTACTTGAAAGACGGAGACGATGAGATTTATGTGTATGGCTGTTATCCGGGCTATGGGGCAACCGGCACTTTCAGACAAGGCTTGATTGCCGACAAAGGCATAAAGGTGGGCGACACATTAACCGTTATTGCAACAAAGGGTTCTTATGCTGGAACAGCTCAACTTACAAGTTTTTATTTCAGCCACATAAGTGCAGAATAAGTATTATTATAAGTCTCCCCACAAATCATACAGATTAAAAATGTACCTTAAAAGGGCTGTCCGTATGGGCGGCCCTTTTGCTGCAAAAATTTAAGAAACACGAAAAGAAAACTTTGTCCCGTGAACGACTTTAGGTTTAAGCAATTTTCGGTAGCGCAGCAAGGAGTGGCCATGCGGG
>Ga0082212_10006274_pt1 | contig 16022 bp, 10 predicted proteins | sample TergutNt197P3_FD_71548 | JGI IMG/M metagenome (GOLD analysis project Ga0082212, IMG submission 71548) | Neocapritermes taracua P3 segment gut microbial communities from Petit-Saut dam, French Guiana - Nt197 P3 | ecosystem: Host-associated > Arthropoda: Insects > Digestive system > Gut ... | reverse complement strand
ACTGGCATGCGCGCCCCACAACTCATGAAAGGTATCACGGTCATGGTCAGCAGGCGCTCACGTTTGTTCTCTAAGGCTCGCGTGGCCATAATGGCAGGTACGCTACAGCCAAAACCAAGTATCATGGGGATAAAGCTCATGCCGGAAAGCCCAAAACGGGCTAGCAGCTTATCTGTAAGAAAAGCGGCTCTCGCCATATAGCCGCTGAACTCCAATAGGGCAAGGCAAAAGAACAGTATCGTTAGCTGCGGCAAAAATATCAACACACCGCCCACGCCGGAGATGATGCCATCTACCAGCAGAGAGCGCGACATCTCCCCCGCACCAATGTGCGTTAACAGGCTTAAGAGTGTATCGGGCAGCCAGTGCAGAAGGGCGACCTCGAATAGATTCTTGATGAAATTGCCGGGCGGCCCGAAAGAAAGGCCGAAGATGGTGAGCATAATACAAAAGAATATGGGCAAAGAAAAGGCGCGATGGCACAAAATAGCATCCAGGCGCCGGGTAATTTCGTGGCTTTTTATCTGCGGAGGTTGTTTGATTACCTGCGCCACGATTTCCGCCACGATGCGGTAACGCTGTTCGCCGATCTCCGCTTCCCAACTGTCGCCCATACCCTGCAAATCCGTAGGGATATCTCCCGGCCAATGCTCTTCCAGCATTTGCAGGGCAGCCCAGCGTGAGCTGATATGAGGAGGTATGCTATCCGCATCCAGCTGCCGCTGTATTTCGGCCAGCTTGCTATTGATATGGCCACCGAAACGCTCCGCCAATTTGTTGCCCGTAGGCGTGTGAGGCTGTAAGGCCAACTCAACGGTCTTGTGCAGCAGTTTTTCCAGGCCCAAACGCTGGGCAGCGGAAATGCGGAGGCAGGGTACGCCTAGTTGCCGGGAGAGCTCCGCCACATCCAGCGAAAGCCCTTGCTGAGCCAATTCATCGCACATATTAAGCGCCACAATTACCGGAACGCCCGTTTCCAGCAATTGTGTGGTCAGGTAGAGATTACGTTCCAAATTGGTGCTATCCAGCACGTTAATGATAACGTCCGGGTGATAATGAAGCAGGTATTCGCAGGCCGTAAGCTGCTCCGGCGAATGGGTGAAAAGGGAATAGATGCCCGGTAAATCCACAATATCCACGATCTTATCCTGATAGTGGAAATGCCCTATTTCCAGGGTCACGGTTACCCCTGTCCAATTACCTACGGATTTATTATCGCCGGTGAGTTCGTTGAACAGGGTGGTTTTGCCGCTGTTGGGGTTGCCCATCAAGGCAATCTCCAGCCTCATGCCGCTCCGCCCTCCCTGCTAAATTTTTCTATGGTGATCAGTTCCGCCAATTCCAGCCTAAAGGAGAGTTCATAACCCTTTAAGGCCAGCCACAAGGGGTCGCCTAAGGGGGCTTTATGTATCATGGTAACTTCCTCTCCCCGCGTTAAGCCCATATCTAGCAATCTTTGCCTGCTATGGGGCGGTAGTTCCGTAAGGGATTTCACCAAGGCTTTTTCCCCCACCGCCAATTGAGATAATTTCATCTCCGGCCTCCTTCGTTAAAGCGTTAGTTATCTCTAATTCCACACATATTATACAATCATCACCAAAAAAAATCAATAGTAAATTACTATGGATTAAAAATAATTCTTAGGGCTCTTGAAAAAATGATCTAAGTGTGATACACTAAAGCACGTAAAACCCTGCCGGGGAAAAGCGCTGCTCCAACGCCTTCTCGGGTACGGGGGATAAATTCATAAAAGGAGGTAAGCTTATGGACGCGGAAACCAAGTTGGGGATAATAGAAAAATTTCGCCTGCATGAAAGTGATACCGGTTCGCCGGAGGTGCAAATTGCTTTGTTGACCCATCAGATCACCCATTTGACGGAACATTTGAAGATCCACAAAAAAGATTTTCATAGCCGCCGGGGTCTGCTAAAGATGGTGGGTCAGCGCCGCGGTCTGCTCAATTATATCAAGAGCAAGGATATAGACCGCTACCGCAAAATTATCACTGAGCTGGGATTAAGAAGATAAAAAGAAAACGGCTTTTGCCGTTTTCTTTTTATCTTCTTAATCTTTCTATCAATATCTTACCTATCAGTAAGGCACATAAGCCAATATATTTTAGGACTTCGCTTTTCATAACCATGTCCCCAATAAACAAATAATGATTTGAATTTCTTTAAAGCATATGCTATAATTACATCCTAAATTAAATATGTGCAGAATGTTTGATGATGGGAGGCTTTTTATGTCTATGCGGTCTTTTTTTCAGAAAAATACTAAAGCGGTTATTATTACCGCCGCTGCGGCAGTATTGGTAGTTGGCGGTATTTTTGCGCTAATATTGAGTAACCTCTCTGCTAACCATGAAAGGATCGACGATACGGAAATACCGGTCCTGCCGGAGCAGTTTATGGATCTGGGGCTTACTATCGTGGCGGATAAAGATACGGTATCCGGCATAGATAAAACTAGCGGGTTTATTATAAAAAGCCCGGAGCCTCTTAATCAAGCAACATTATTGAATCAGCTTTCCTTTACGCCCGCGGTAGAATTTTTCCTTGAGCAGCGCACAGAAAATGAACTGTACCTGGAAACCTTAAGCGAGCTTGCCCCAGATACTGTTTACAATATACTGATCGAAGAAAACGATTATGAACCGCCCCTCTCCTGGGCTTTTCAGACCAAAAACAATTTTCGCGTAACCGGTACTTTTCCGGCTAATGAAGGCCGGGGCGCGCCGGTAAATACAGGTATTGAACTGTATTTTAGTCAGAGCGTAACCGGTATCGACCGATTCGTCACTATATCCCCCCCTGTGCCGGGGCGCTTTGAACGATTCGATGAAAAGACCATTGTTTTTGTATCCTCTAGCACAATGGAGTATTCTACCGACTATACTATTACACTTTCCGCGGATCTCGAAAGCCAGGCCGGGGACGTATTGGGCGAGGAATTTAGCTTCAGTTTCAAAACGGAAAACGCCCCTGTGCCGGAACGGTCTTACAGGTATTCTTTTTACGCCTTTGATGGGATATCGGAAACTTTTACCAGCACAGACCCTATTTATATTAAGCTTTACGCCAGCGAAATCTTTGCCGATAAAGAGGTACAGGTAGCGCTTTACCGTTACCCCAGTTTTGACGCTTATATGGAGGCGTTGAAGTTTGACGGCGAATACTTGCCCACAGAGGGGTTGACAAAAATAGTTGAATACTCCGACCGCCTCTTGATGAGCTCGGATATGTATTGGAACATTGCTTTTTTGCCTTTGCAGGAAAACCCAGGCTTGGGTTGGTATCTGGCGGATATTAAGACCGCCCCGGGCGTCGGGGATACCGATGATCAACATGCGCAAAAAATCCTGCAAATAACGGATATTACCGTGTATTCGCAAACCGCCCATAATCAAATGCTGTTATGGCTAAACGACGCCCAAAAATCCCAACCTATAGCAGGGGCCTCTATAGATGTGGCAGGGCACAAAGCAAGCAGCGATCTAAACGGCTTGGCTTTACTTGAGATAGCGCCCAATGAAACCGACGCTTACAATTATCGATATAAATATTATTACGATTACTATTACTATGATTACGACTATTCTTATAGTCAGTATACGCAAAAAGAAGTGCGCATACAACAAGGCGAACAGCAATATGGCGCGTATCTGGATCTTTACAATGTAGACGCCGTGCCTTTGAATAGGCTTTATTACACCTATATCTATACCGATAGAGAGGCTTATCAACCCGACGACACAGTACATTTTTGGGGAATAATTTTACCGCGTACAAGTAATGCGATAAGGCCAAAAAGCATTGTGCTGGATTGGACGGACGGCGGTAAATATCCCGATGGCATAGAAATTGAAGTGCGGGCGGACGGCTATTTTCAAGGGGAGGTCAAACTGGAAAAACATACTTCTGGCTGGGAGTATTATCGGTTTACTTTAGACGATAAATTCTTGGTGGGTACAAGTATCACCATAATTAATTATGTCAAGCCCGTTTATACGGTGGATTTGACGGTAGATAAAAAGTATTACCGCAAGAACGACGCTATAAACGTTACAGCAAGCGCCAACTTTTACGATGGTACGCCGGCCGAAGGTTTAGAGGTGAATTTATCCTATGCGAATCAAGATTTCGATCTTCGCTCGGATGAAAACGGCAGAAGTCAAGCTGCGTTTACGCCTAGTATCGGTACATCCTGGCAACCCAGATATTCTAGTGTCTATAGCAAAACCACCGGCGCTGAAGACGATACTCTCTATACCAGTAAATCCGTTTTGCTCTTCCCTTGCGATTATATGTTGTATGATGAGGTAAAGCTGGTTGAAGGCGGTTTTACTTTGGAAATAGAGGGCTATAATATTGATTTTTCATATGTTGAAAGCGGCAATTATTTCAACGATGACGACTATTACTATTATAATGAAAAATACCAAAAGTTGCGCGGCCTCCCTGCGGAAATGCAGGGAAACTGTACGCTTACCGAGGTGAAATACGTAAAACGCAAAAGTGGCGATTATTACGATTTCATCAACAAAGTGACCGTGGAGCGCTTCACCTACGACAGACAGGAAAGGGTGGTTGAATATTTCGACATACAAACGGAAAACGGCCGTTTTGTTTCGCAGATCTTCGATTATCCGTATGATGATGATTATACATACTACTACTTTGATTATAACTGTATTTGCCCGGACGGCGCTCTTTTAGTAAAAGAAAGACTATATGTTACCGAATCTAAGTATTATTATGACTATTATGATAACAGATCGGACAAAAAAATCAAGCAATACTATTTTAGCCGGGAAAATGCCGAAAGCGCTTCTCTTGGCGGCAGAAGCTTTTTAAGCGCTGACAGCAGCTACGGTTTATCCGATAAGGTTTATATGCTCCTGCACGATGAAGAGGATCAAATCCCCGAACAAGGCAGGCTGCTCTATACAGTTTTAGGCAAAGAACTGTTTTCTTATCAAACGGTAGAAGGCAGCCGCTTTTCTTTCGATTTTAAACCGCAATATGTACCAAACGCTTTAGTTGTCGGCGCCTATTTCGACGGCAAGCATATCTTCAGCGTTTCTTCCGACTATTTCTATTACGATTATGCTGAATATAATGCGCTGCAGCTTAGCGTACAACCGGATAAGGAGCGTTATCAACCCGGGGAAGAGGTGACTGTCAAGCTTGGCGTTAAAGATAGCGCGGAGCAGGGCAGAGCCGCTAATTACTTGCTGAGCGTGGCGGACGAAGCGGCCTTTGCTATTATGGATCAATATGTATATCCTCTATCTAATCTGTACAGCAGTTTTTATATAGGTTACCATCAATACGCGTCTTATATACAACCGTTTGATATTGACTATGGAGCAGAATGCGGCGATGACGGCGGCGACGATACGGTGCGCCGGACCTTTGTAGATACGGTAGCCTTTATCAGCGGGCAAACCGACGCCAACGGCGAAGCTGTCATCAAGTTCAAACTGGCCGACAACATAACCTCTTGGCGCTTAACATCCATTGCTTTTTCGGAAAGTACGGCGGAAAACACGATCATACCCTATGCGGGCACAAATATTCAAAATATCGAATCCGGCTTACCCTTTTTTATCAACCAAGTATTGAACGAGAAATATCTGGAAGGAGACAGCATAGGCTTGAGCTTACGCGGCGCCGGTTCAGATGTAAGAAACAGCGATACTGTTTCTTACGAGGTTAGCCTCAGCGGCGCCGATACGGAAATTACAAAGACCGCCCAAGCTAAAGCCGGGGATTATTGCCTAATCGATTTAGGCGCGCTGCCTTTAGGCACCTACAAGGTGCTGATGCGCGCCAGCTGCGGCAGTTACAAAGACGCCCTGGAGAAAGAAGTAGAAGTAGTGGATAGCTTGCTGAGCACGCCCCGTCATATTAGCGGAAACCTGGGCGAGGGCTTGAATATTTCCGCCAAGCGCTTTCCGGTGAGTATTGTGCTGTACGATGTGGATAATACGCTCTTCTACGATATCCTTTACCAAATGCTCTACTCTTACGGCAAGCGGGCGGATCAAATCATCTGCCGGGCGCTGGCGGGTAAACGCCTAAACGAAATCAACGAAGACCACTATTACGCGGAGGAATTAGATTTAGATCCGGATGAGATATACTATTGGAACGACGGCCTGCGTTTATTCCCCTATGCCGAAAAAGACCCCGTATTAACGGCCAAGGCTGTGGCAATAGCGCCGGATTATCTGAATCAAAACGCTTTAGCCGAGTACTTTTACCGCTGGTTGAATAGTTCCGATTCAACCAACCTGGAAAAAGCCGCCGCCTATATGGGTTTAGGCGCTTTGAAAAAGCCGGTTTTGCTGGATTTACGTAAATTATTTACCGAAGCGAAAAATAGCGACGATTACACCTTGGAAGAAAAGCTCTATTTAGCCACCGGCTTGGCTCTCTTAGGGGATAGCGGCGCTGCGCGGACGTGGTATGAAGAAGAGATACATGACCAATTGACGTCTGATGGCAATATGTTATTTTTTACAACAAGCGACGCCACCCATGCCGATTTTCAGCTGACGGCAGAGCTGGCTATGCTGGCCTGCCTGATCAATCACCGCGATCACTCTCAACTGCTATTGTATCTTACCAATTACCGTTCCGTCGCCTATTTGCCCCTCTTCGAGCTTGCTACTTATGTAGGCAAATACTCGCCCAAACCGGTAAACCCTGCCAGTTTCAGCTATCAATTGGCGGGTAAAACAGTACGGCATACCTTTGACAAACGACGCCAACTGTATTTGGAATTCGGCGAACAACAACTGTCGGAAGCAGATTTTACGGTGCTGGAAGGAAGCGTGGGTTTTCACGCCTATTACATTGGCGGTTTTGCCGAGGTGGAAAAAAACCTTCCCGAGGGTGTGAGTATCAGCCATAAACTTAGCTCGGAAAATGTGAAACTGGGAGAAGCGGTAACCGTAACCACCACGCTTACCTTCAGCGAAAAAGCGCCTGTATGCTATTATAACATTAGCCAGATCGTGCCCAGCGGCTTTCGCTTTTTAGTGGTAGATAATTACAATTACTATGACAGCAACTGGTATTACCACGTAGGTGAAAGCGGTATGCTGGAGTTTTTCATCAACCCATTATGGAATACAGACGTCTTTAGAAGACGCTCTATGCCGGCCAGTGTTACTTTTTCCTATAAGGCGCGGGCAGTACTGCCCGGTACATTTATCATGGAAGCCCCGGCTATTACCTATTCCGGCAGCAATACGCTTTACGCCGGCGAGCGGCATAAAATCACGGTAGTGGAATGAGGAATTAGGGGTGTGGGGTGTGGAGTTGATGAAGAAACTGGGATCACTGATAGCAGCCGCTATGATCTTTTTATTGCTTAGCCTGATCGTAAGCGCTTGCCAAGCTCAGCCGGCTTTTACAATAGCGCCGCCCACAGTGCCGCAGGCCGAATATATACCGCAAAACAACCCGGCGGCTGAGGGGGATTATTTGCAATGCTTTCACTATGACGAGAAGGGGTTTTTAAAAGCCATAGAAAAAGCCGCCCCTTACAGTATTGAAGGTACCATGCTGGCCGCTACCTCGCCGCACTTTTTGCCGGTAATGTCTTTTACCGCCAATATTTTTAGCACGCTGGCGGCGCAGGAACAACCGCCCGCTACTGTCTTTGTTCTAGCGCCTAATCACAGCGGCGAGGGGTTCCCCCTGATGGTTGCGGATAGAGGCTGGTCCACCCCTTTCGGTAATTTGGAAGCCGATGAAACAGCCACGGCGGCTATTATGAGATCTCCACAATTAGCCGACAAAATCGATATCGATTTGCTGCATGTGCAAAGCGACCATTCCGCCGCTACACTGATGCCCTTTATCAAGTATTATCTTCCTGAAGCGCAGGTGGTCACTCTGCTTTTGGGTAAGGATTGCCGTTTAGAGCAGTTGGATGTTTTAGCAAAAATAATCTATGCCACTAGCCGGGAAAAGCCCGTTTTTGTACTGGGCTCCATCGATTTTTCTCATTATCTGCATATTGAGGAAACAGCCAAACGGGATGAAATTACCGATTCTTTGATACAAGGCGGCGATATACAGGCTATTATGGGTTTAGACAGCGGTAACATGGATTCCCCGCAAAGTATGGTCACGCTGATCAAATACGCGGCGAATTTCCCTCGGGCAAAGACGCAAAGGCTGGATCATGTTATACTTGCCGAATCCGCTACAGTAAGGGATATCGGATATAGCTACAACGTATATGCGTTTAGCTATCCGGGGCAGGAAAACGCAGAAGAAAACCGGGGCGAAGAAGGTCTAAACCCGGCCGGGCAAAAAAATGAGGGCAGAGCGCAGGTTATACTGGACGGCTCTACGGCAAATATCCCTTTGGCCCAATTATTGCTGGAAAGATACTACGGCTTAAGCGAAGATGAAGCCGCGGCGCAGATCAATTTTCACCGCACCTCGGCCTCCTACCGTTATTTAGTCGAAGGGCAGGCGGATTTACTCTTGGTAAATATTGCCGATCAAGATACGCAGTATTACCTGGACAATTGCGGTGTAGAGCTGGAATATTACCCGATACGCCGCGATGCGCTCTGCTTTATCGTCAACGAGGTCAACCCTGTTGACAATCTCAGCCACAGCGATCTGAAAAACATCTATGCGGGCCGGGTAAACAACTGGCAAAAAGTAGGCGGTAACGACAATGATATTGTTGCCTATCAGCGCAATGAGGATTCCGGTTCCCAGGCTTTAATGCGCGAATTGGTAGTGGCAGGGGAGGAGCTGGCCTATGCCCCGCCCGCCTTGATCCCGGCGGAAATGGGCTTATTGCTGGATTCCTTGGCGAATCATAATCGGGACGGCAAAGCAATCGGCTATTGTACTTATTATTACGCCAGTGTGATGCACGCCCAAAAAGGCTTGAAATTCCTGGCGGTAGACGGCGTTAACCCCACAAACGAAACCATTGGTCAAGGAAATTACCCCTACATCAACGAATACTCTATTGTTATCCGGGCAGATGAAGCGGCAGATAGTCCGGCGAGAAACATGCTGGCCTGGCTGCTCTCGCCTGCCGGCAGCCAGCTGGTAGAGGAACTGGGCTATGTACCGGTACGATAATATCTTATCGCAGCCAAAAACCAGGCGCGGCGCTATTATTGGCGGCCTTATTGTTATTGTTGTTATAATAACGGCTTATTTAGTCATTTGTCACCACGAAATTTATGATGCCAGCCAGAGCGGTGTTGCCGCCACGCCACAACCGCTTACGGCTGTCTTGATGTTTACCGGAGATTTGATGTGCGTTTACGAAACACAAAATATGGCTGTACAAGGGGATATCTACGATGTTAAGGCTGGGTTTGACTATGTAAAACCTATTTTGGCGGAATCCGACCTCACGATCGGCAATTTGGAAACGGTCTTATCCCCCTCCGCCCCCTATAGGCATGAACAAACAATGATTACTAGCCCCGACGGGCTGCAGCAAAACTGCAATGCTGCCGCCACATACCTGGAGGCTCTGGTTTACGCAGGCTTTAGCGCGGTAGTTACCGCCAATAACCACAACCTGGACGCAGGCTTAGTGGGAATAGCGGAAACCCTGGATAATCTGGAGCGTTATCATTTGCCGCATACAGGGATGTTTAAGGGGAAAAACGACAGCAGATTTTTGCTTGCCGATATCAATGGCATAAACATTGCCCTGCTTTCCTATGCCACCGCTTTCAATACCTTCGACAGATTATACAGCACTCAGGAGCTGAACATACATATCAACAAATACGATCAAAAAAAGGCTGCGTTAGATATTGCGACAGCCAAAAAAGAGGGCGCGGATTATGTGATCGTCTTCATCCATTGGGGTATGCAAAATTCAACCTCCGTTACAAAAAACCAGCTTACCTATGCGCAGCAACTAGCCGACTCAGGCGCCGACTATATTGTAGGCGGGCATCCTCATGTACTGAACCCCTACGATATTTGCCATACGCCCGACGGCAGAAACGTACCGGTTCTCTATTCCCTGGGCAATTTCTTTACCGATATGAATGAAATCGAGTACCTCAATCGAGACGCGGTCATTTGGAGGCTGGAGCTAAAAAAAGACAGCAGCGCCGCCATAATTGCGGATGAAAGTTATATACCTTGCCATATTTTTCTTGATTTTGAAGGCCAACACTGCGTGACCGTGCCCTGCAATACCCAGCTGGCCAACACAAACGCCCGGCGCGAATTAGAAACCGCCCGGGAAAGGATCCGCCGCGCGCTGGGCGATAAAACCCAAGAATTCCGACCTCTTAAGCAGCCCCACTGAAGCGTTACCCGCCAATTGTCAATCGTTAATCGTTAATCGTTAATCGTTAATCGCCCCTTAAGGTGGTCTGCTTATGTATCGCCTCGTTAACATCCTGGCCGCGCTGGCATTAGGCGTCGCGATTTTCGCGGTGCTGTTGTGGCATGGGCCGGAGGCCGACCGGCGCGGCGAGACTTTGATCTGGACCGAACCCAAGCTGGAGGATATCTTTGTGTACGGCGAAAATGTCCATTTTACCCTACAGCCTGGTTTTGGCGAGGATGTGCTGTTGATAAACGGCCAAGACCGCCCCTATTACCGCCCCGCCGCTTCTATCAACCGGGGGCTGTACCTGCCGGAGCTTAAAAGCGGCCTCTACCGCGTCTATGCTTCCGAATTAAGCGTGCTGGCGCCCAAAGATTTTGAGCTTAGCGGTTACACCATCAGCCGCGGCGGCGTAAACCTGCGCTACCGCTTCTACAGCGAGCAGGAGCGGCTGGTTTTAAGCGTGGAAGCGGTGAGCGCCTTGCCGGAGGAAGTGTTCGACATTATCATCGACGCCGGACATGGCGGCGACGACAAAGGCGCCGCGCGTAACGACCGGGAGGAAAAGGAAGAAACCCTGCGTTCGAGCCTCTACATGGCGGAATTGTTCCGCGCGGCCGGGCTGAAAGTAGCCCTAACCCGCGCGGGCGACTATACCCCCGGGCATCCCGGGGATATAGACGCAAACAGCAAACCCTATGTGACGGAAGGCCGGGTGCATCTGGGCTATAGCAGCGCAGCCAAATACTATATCTCCAATCACTTGAACGGCTCTCCCCGGCCGTATGATCTGCGCGGCTGGCAGCTTTTCCGCTCCGTGCAAGCGGACGACAGCTGGCAACGCTCTATCGCCGCGGCCTTTCTCGCCTACGGGCATCAACCCAACGACTCTTACCCCCGTTTGGGCACGGAGGGTATTTACCTGCGCTATTCCCAGGACAACGCGGCCACGGGCAGCGATTATTACTATATACTGCGGGAAACCGGCGGGCAACTGACCTTTCCGCGCAGCTTTTCCGCCGCCCAGCCCGATCTGGATCTGCGCCAAGGCGCGGAAGGCATGTTGGTGGAATACCTGTTTTTGGTCAACCTCGACGACATGGAATACTGGGATGAAAACTGGCAAGGCTTGGTGGAAGCAGTAGTAGCGGGATGCTTGGATTATTGGGGGATAAAATAAGCATCCGTACAATATCCTGTACATGATATTGTACAGAATATTGTACTTAACGCCCACCATGCACATAGCCCACTACCCAAGCCGTGACCCATCCAAGTAGTTAATCACACAAGTAGTTGACCGCATAAGCTGTCAACTACTTGTGTGATTAACCGCCAATTTACAATCGAGCACCTCTATTTTCTCGTCATCGCGAGCCGCGAAGCGGCGTGGCGATCCAGAAAGCGCAGCGTAACCGGAATACTGGATTGCTTCGCTTTGCTCGGTTGACGGGCAGACTGGGTTAACAGAGGGACTCAATTATGAATTATGAATTAGGAATTAGGAATTGAGCACCTCTATTTTCTCGTCATCTGAGTCCATCTATTTTCTCGTCATCGCGAGCCGCGAAGCGGCGTGGCGATCCAGAAAGTGCAGCGTAACCGGAATACTGGATTGCTTCGCTTTGCTCGGTTGACGGGCAGACTGGGTTAACAGAGGGACTCAATTATAAATTAGAAATTAGGAATTGTTAATTGTTAATTGTTAATCGTTAATCGTTAATCGCCCTTCCAGCGCTTTATGAGGGCAGGCGGCGGCGCAGTCGCCGCAACGTATGCATTCGGCGCTCTGCGGCTGACGGGCCGGATCCACCCCCAGACGGCAGGCGTCGCGGCACAGGCCGCACTCCACGCAGCGCGTCTTGTGGCAGCGCAGCTGATAGAGGCTGATACGGTTGAAAAGGCCGTAGATCGCGCCCAGGGGGCAGAGGTAGCGGCAGAAAAAGCGGTAGATGAACAGGCAGCCGGCTACCACGATAAGCGCCAAGATAAGCTTTACATTAAACAGCGCGCCTACGGCGGCTAAAAGAGGCGGGTTTAAGGCCAGCAGGGGCAACCCGGCCTCTAAAGTACCGGCCGGGCAGATATACTTGCAAAAAGCCGGATCGCCCATGCCCCAGGGATTCACCATTAACAAAGGCCAGCCGATCACGAACACGGCGAGCAGCACATACTTAAGATAACGCGGCCATTTCCAGGGCCGCGTTATCTTTGGCGTGGGCGTCTTATACAGCAATTCCTGCAGCAACCCGAAAGGGCAAAGAAAACCGCAGATAAAGCGCCCCAAAGTTAGGCCGAACAGCAGCAGCAGACCTGTAACATAATAGCTGAAGCGGTACTTCATAGAACCCAGCACAGCTTGCAGCGCCCCCAAAGGACAGGAACCCAAGGCCCCGGGGCAGGAATAACAATTTAAGCCCGGCACACAAAACTGCTTAAGCGGGCCACTGTAGATCCTACCGCGTACAAAGCCCGGTATATAGGCGTTACTGGCAATCAGCGCCAACCATTGTACGATTTTGCGTCTCATGCTTCATCCCAACCCGATGCATTCCAGACAGATATTACTGCCCTTGATCAGCACCGTTAAAGCCTCGCCGCGCCAAAAACCAAAACAGCACATCCCAAACCCCAAAACCAACAACACTACCCATACCACCCGCGCCCTACCCATAAAACCTCCACATCTATGCATTACGCATTACGCATTATGAATTATGCATTATGAATTATGAATTATGAATTACACATTGCCCTCTCACTGCAGCATTAGCAGCCTTTTGCTAAGCGCTTCCTCATAGCGGGCGCGATCCATAGCGCCGATCAAGGGTTCGCCCACCATATTGCCTTGCTTGTCTATAAATAAGGTTGTGGGGTAGGCCACGATATCGGTACGCAGGAAATTGTAAAGCTCCAAATCCGGCACAATGTGGAGATAAGCGGCCCCGGTACTCTCGGCTATAGTTTGCGCCAATTCGATATTCTCCTCATTCAGCGCGTCGCCCACCAAGCCCACCAACTGTGTGCCCGCGGGCATAGCGGCGGCCAGCTCTCCTAAATCCGGCATTTCCATGATGCAGGGACCGCAGAAGGTGCCCCAGATATTCAGCATGGTCAGTTCATAATCGGCGAAAATGCCGTTATCCACGGCTGCTCCGTATATATCCTTAGCGGAGAAAGCCGGGAAGACGTTTTGGGAGGATACGACCTGTTCGCCTTTTAGCATAACCGCATGCTCGCGCATGGCCGGTATGGCGGCTACAGCCTGGCGATAAACGGGTAATTCCTCTTCTAAGAGGCCTTGTTCTTTTGGGTCGGGCTCTGTGTACACATAGATGCGGCCGCTTTGCCGCCCCAGCTCGATGTTTTGCGCGTTGCCGGTGATATCCGCGCTGCTTTTACCCTCGCTGACCCAGCCATCCCACAAACTGACGCTATAATATTGGATGCTGTACAGCAGGCGCGAGCGGGTGGAGATCAGCTTCGTTACCTCGTCTACGCACTCTTCACTGGGGTCGTCCTGCAATTTTTCCGCAGCCTCTTCCAGCAGGCCGGGAGGAAAGAATACCACCTGCATGCCGTCTAAAGGCGGCGTATCTTCCGCGCCGTCTGGTAAAAAGTATTTGCCAAAATATATAGTATGATCTTCAAGTTGCTGTATGGGTATGCCGAAACTTAAGCCCATCTGTTCATCCTCGATGATATAAAGGCCGTCTTTAACCGGCAGATCATACCGGGGCTGCGCTGATGATTGCTGTTCTGATGATTGCTGCGCCGGCGGTTCCTCGGACGCGCAGGCTGCCCCCGCCAGCGCTATACTACATAGGGCGCATATAATCAATACCTTTTTCATTTTCGCAAATCCCTCCTTCGCATACCCTTCATTTCTGGCTCTATTATATATGACGGCGCCGCGTTTCGCAAGAAATTCTTACATTATACGAAACCCAGCAACCGCAGCACAAATACGAAGCCGAACATGGTCAAGGCGGCTATGGCTGTGCCCAGCACTATGGCCTGGGAAGTAAACTGATGATCCGCGCCCATTTGATAAGCCAAGGGGAAACAAACGACCGCCGGCGGCCCGGCGAACATAGCCAGCGTTACAGCCATTTGCACCGGATCAAAGCGCAGACAGCACGCCACGGCAACCGCCGCTACGGGTATCGCGATCAGTTTGATCAGCGAGGAGATCAAGGCCAGGCGCAGTTTCGCCCCCGCCTTTTTAAATTGCACGGAAGCGCCCAGTGTAAACAAGGCCAGCCCCATAGCCATATCGGACATATAACTCAAGGGCGTTATCAGCAACTGCGGCGGACGCAGCCGGGCAAGCGAGCAGACAATGCCTAAAACAACGGCAATGATCAGCGGATTAGCGGCAATTTTTTTTAACAGCAGGCCCTTAACGGAATTGTGCTGTTTGTTCTCGTATAAGATCAACACGGATAAAATATTAAGCAGCGGAACCATAAAAATCAAGACGGCGGCCGTTTTGGTCAGGCCGGGCTGCCCGACCAGATTATAGATTAAAGGCAGCCCCAGCAGCACGCTGTTGGCGTGAAAGCTGGTTTGGATAAAGGCGCTGCTTACAGAGATATCCTTGATAAAAAACGGCGTAAACAGGCGCAGCAAAGCCAAACTTACCAATGTTCCGCCCACGCTAAGCAAGGTTAGGGGCGCGTCAAAGGCCTCCCCAAAATCGCTTTGCATTATAGTCAGAAACAGCATACAGGGTAGGGCTACAAAGAAACATACCCTGGTAGCGGTATTAACGAAGGCATCGTCGATGAACCCCCGCCTTTTCAGGACATAACCCAGCAGCACAATAAGAAAAAGCGGCGTTACCGCGTTTAAGCTAAACATCAGATCTTCCATAAGCACCCTCCCTTAGCATTGTAGCACGAAGGACGATTAATGGCAAGACAGTAAAATTTGGTTATGCTTCCTTAATAATAATATGTACATTTTGAGCGCAACAATTTGTCCGAAAAAGTAGTTTTGGCGCACAAGGAAATCGAATTTTTTAGTCTCGTAACCCTTATTACTCCTAGTTAGAGCAGGCATTTTTATGTATTCTTTTTATAATGTCAACTTTTTATAAAAATTAATGACATTATTTTTCAATTTGTAACCGTTTTGTAACCAGCTGATGCTATACTGTAAATAACCAATATTGCTTTCACAAGAAAATGGTTGTTTATATGTAATTTATATTACTCAACGGAAAGGAGTCGATGGAAACTCAATAAAAAAACTTAGCCACAAATAAGTAACAGAAATCAAGGAATTTTACCCCCCACAAAAATTATAAGGTCAATATGGGGAAATGACCAAAAAACACAAAAAATAAAACAAGGAGAGAGAAAAAATGAAAAATAACAAAAGTATCAAAAGTTTACTGTCTTACGCGCTGATCGCGCTGCTGATCTTCTGCTTGATGCCCGTTGTGGCTGCCGCAGAGATCGATCAAGATGAGGAAGAAGTTTTTGTGGAAGTTACCGACTACGCGCCGAGCGCCGACGAAGACGCAGAAGATGAGGCGGCTGATATCGATCTAGACGACGCCTATAACGATGCGCAAGAAAATTACGAAGACGCGAAAAACTCGGCAAAAGAAGCTATTAAAACGTACAACGAACTAAAATCGGCTTTCCTCGCTCTGCTGGCGGATT
>Ga0082212_10006273_pt1 | contig 16025 bp, 13 predicted proteins | sample TergutNt197P3_FD_71548 | JGI IMG/M metagenome (GOLD analysis project Ga0082212, IMG submission 71548) | Neocapritermes taracua P3 segment gut microbial communities from Petit-Saut dam, French Guiana - Nt197 P3 | ecosystem: Host-associated > Arthropoda: Insects > Digestive system > Gut ... | reverse complement strand
CTCTTAACTCTTATCAGTCCATTTTTCGTTTAAAAAACCAAAATTCATCAAATGTAAATGAGAATGTAAATCGAAAATATTGTTCGTGGATTAATGATTTTAAATCCGGCTCCACTTTTACATATTCAAATGACGCATTGATATAGGAACGATTGTCAATCATAGGGAAACCTGCTCCCAAACTGACTCCATATTCTTTATATCCCGAATCTTTAACCCGTATATAGGAATTACTGTAATTCAAACCGGCACGATACCTGACACGGTTCATATACCTCCGCGTGAAGTTATTCGGGATATATTCGCCTCCAACAACTAATTTCAGCCGGTTATTCAAGTTGTTTTGCTCACCCATAAAACGGGCTTTTGACCATTCTTGCCAAGAAATATCGGCACCCACAATCATTTTGTAATCTTTTTCGTACGAAACACCAAATCCATACGAATTGGGAATATCATATCCTTGATTGTATGTTGTATCGGCCGTGAGTAATCCCGTAAGAAAATACTCATTTGATGAAACCACATTATACGCAACAGAACTGAGCTTAATCTTTGGTGAATAAGTAAATCCAAATGTCATACGTTCCGTTTTGCTTAGCGGTTGCGTATATTGCACTCCAAATTCATATTTATAATTACGTAAATTCATTTTTTCCAGTGTATATAAAGGGTTTACATCCGATTTTCCATAAATCACATTATTTCTGTGTTCAATAAGTCCAAACATATAACCTAAATTCGCTCCTAATGAAAGACGCTCCTTCCATATATCTATAGACACTCCAACAAACACTTCGTTTAATCCGCCCTTACCGGAAATGAAATCAACATGCGATAAATCGTCCTCAGTATTAATAACCTTGAAATTATAGCCTGTGTGTGAATAGGGTAAGATGCCTGCACTCATCGCTACCGTATGGGAGAGTGGAAACTGCATGGCTAAATACATCAGATTTCCGTTAATGTTCGCGTGCGAATTCGTTCTGTCGTCGATTAAGGAGTATTGCATGGTTGCCCCCACATCAAAAAGAAAAGTCAATGAATCCATACCTGAATAGGATGCCGGATTCATAGGATTGATCTGTTTGGATGAACGCAGACCATAGCCAATTCCGCCCATTGAACGACCCGCGCCAAATGAACGATCGGCAATCACCCCATAACCAAATCGCGTATAAGGAGACGTAGTACTGTTTTGAGCAATCAATGATAGATGTAAACAGGCCAAAATCCCAATCATTATACTTATCTTATTGTTTTTCAACATTATATTCCAAAATCCTATTTAATCCAATCAATATTAACTTTTTATCTGCAAAGATGGTATTTTTCAACCGTTTTTCAAAATAAAATGCATGCCCGCCTGTTAAAAAAACATAAAGACCCGGATATTTATTTTTCAATTCATTGATATAACCATCCATCTCATACACTATCCCGCGCACAACACCAGCCAAAATAGCTGTTTCTGTGCTTGTACCCAATAGTGGTACAATCTCTCTTTCTTTCACAAGCGGTAGTTGCTTTGTAAACAGGTTCAAGGCATGAAAACGTGTAGTCATGCCCGGCGAAATGTTTCCTCCAAGATAGATTCCCGGAGTTTCTACGACTTCAAAAGTAATCGCAGTACCGGCGTCAATAGCTAAAATATCTTTTTGTGGTTGCAGAAAATTTGCTCCCACAGCAACCGCAATCCGATCCCTACCTAATGTTTCCGGCGTTTGATAGCGAACTTCTATCGGTAGCCGAATATTCTCGTCAAAAAAGAAAAAGCGCTCCAGTCGATTTTTCAAACAAGTAATCAGTTCTTTATTAGTATCAATTACTGTTGACAAAATCCCATTTTTTAAAGGATATTGATCGAAAAGTCGAATCAAATCCAAGTCACTAAAATCTTTGTAATCAGAAGAAAAAACCATCTGTTCCTGACTGCACACAGCTACTTTCGTAGCAGAATTTCCTTGTTCAATTATCAGATTCAACTGTCAATCCCTTAATTTAAGACGACAAAGAAAAGAAAAATCCACGAAAAAACCGCATGTCTATACAAAGAACATTGAAATTTTAAGATTATTTATAAGAAATCGAAAATAGTTCTCAGTTTTTAGTTTTCAGTTTTCAGCAAAAATCTAAAATCGCAAATAAAATTTACCATGCAAACATTGGATAATCCTGCATGATAGTATTTACTTTTTTGCGTACGGCCGAAATGATCTGCTCTGATTCCGGATTAGCCAATACCGTGTCAATCATTTCGACAATTTCACCCATCAACGTTTCTTTGGCTCCCCGTGTCGAAATAGCTGGTGTGCCGATCCGTATGCCGGATGTCTGAAATGCCGATCGACTATCAAAAGGAACCATATTTTTATTGACCGTAATATCGGCAGATACAAGCGCTTTTTCGGCAGTTTTTCCGTTTAGTTCCGGAAATTTCGTACGCAAGTCAATCAGCATACTATGATTGTCGGTTCCGTCAGAAATAATTTTGTATCCTTTATCCATAAATGCCTGTGCCATCACTGCCGCATTTTTCTGAACCTGTGTCTGATAGGTTATAAAATCAGGATCGAGCGCTTCACTGAAGGCAACCGCCTTTGCTGCGATAATATGTTCTAACGGTCCCCCTTGAATACCAGGGAATACGGCCGAGTCAAGCAGTTGCGACATCATTTTTATTTCGCCTTTCGGAGTGGTTTTTCCCCAAGGATTTTCGAAATCCTCCCCTAACAGGATAATCCCCCCGCGAGGTCCACGCAATGTTTTGTGGGTGGTAGAGGTAACAATATGTGCATACTCCAATGGGTTTATCAATAAGCCCGCGGCGATTAAACCTGCAGGATGTGCCATGTCTATCATCAGTAGCGCACCAATCTTGTCTGCAATTTCTCGCATACGCTTGTAATTCCATTCGCGCGAATACGCAGAACCTCCTCCAATAATCAATTTCGGCCGCTCACGCAGCGCAACTTCTTCCATTTGATCATAATCTACGCGGCCGGTGGCTTCACATACATTATATTCCGTTGGGCGGTAGAGCAATCCGGAACTGTTTACGGGCGACCCGTGCGAAAGATGTCCGCCGTGCGAAAGATTCAATCCGAGAAATGTTTCACCGGGATTCAAAACCGACAAAAAAACGGCAGCATTGGCTTGTGCGCCTGAATGAGGCTGAACATTGACCCATTCGGCGTTGAAGATTTTTTTCAACCGTTCTATGGCCAATGTTTCGCTTTCGTCAACAACTTCACAACCTCCATAATAGCGTTTCGTTGGATAGCCTTCGGCATACTTGTTAGTAAGACAACTCCCCGCTGCCTGCATAACCTGTTCACTGACAAAATTCTCAGACGCAATTAATTCGATCCCCTTCAATTGTCGCTGATACTCTCTCTCTATAATTTCAAAAATCACGGTGTCTTGTTTCATAATGATTTTGTTTTGACGTGACAAAGATACTATTAAATTGAAAATTATCAATTCTCAATTCTCAATTCTCAATTGAATTTTGTATTTTTGCAGTGTATATAATCTTTGTTTTTCTTTATGAATGAAATTGAATCAAGGATAAAATCGCTTAGAGAAGAATTGGAACAGCATAATTATGACTACTATATGCTGTCGATGCCTGTCGTTTCAGACCGTTTGTATGACGAAAAGATGCGGGAGTTGCAGGATTTGGAAAAACAATTTCCGGAATATGCAGACATTGATTCTCCGACACAACGGGTGGGAAGCGACTTGTCGAAAGAGTTTATACAAGTCGCACATCAATATCCGATGCTTTCGTTGGGAAATACGTATTCTAAAGCAGAAATAACAGATTTTTACGAACGTATCGGACGCTCTTTGAATGAGCCTTTTGAATTGGTTGCCGAATTGAAATACGATGGAACTTCCATATCATTGATTTATGACCAGGGAAGATTAACGCAAGCTGTAACGCGAGGCGATGGTATCCGGGGCGATGATGTGACAGCCAATGTGCGTACCATTCGTTCGATTCCGGTGAAATTGAAGGGAGAGGGATATCCCGAATTATTTGAGATACGTGGAGAGATATTACTTCCGTGGGTGGAATTTGAGCGACTAAATAGAGAAAGAGAAGAAGAGGAAGAGCCTCTGTTTGCCAACCCGCGTAATGCAGCTTCCGGCACACTGAAACTTCAAAATTCTGAGATTGTAGCCAAAAGGCGGTTAGATACATTTTTATATTATATGCTTGGCGAAAAACTACCTACAGACGAGCATTTTGCCAATCTTCAGATTGCACGCACTTGGGGATTTAAAATTTCTGATGCAATACGAAAATTTTCATCTTTGCAAGATGTATTCGATTATATAGATTACTGGGACAAGGAACGTAAAAACCTGCCCGTAGCGACCGATGGAATTGTATTGAAAGTGAATTCGTTACGCCAGCAACGCTTTCTGGGTTTTACAGCTAAAAGTCCGCGCTGGGCGATTTCGTATAAGTTTCAGGCCGAACAGGCTGTCACACAACTAAATTCGGTATCCTACCAGGTTGGACGAACAGGAGTTATCACGCCTGTAGCCAATTTAGAACCGGTTCAATTAGCCGGTACAGTCGTGAAGCGTGCCTCTTTGCATAATGCTGATATTATCGCTGCACTCGATTTGTATATTGGCGACCATGTCTATGTGGAAAAAGGAGGTGAAATCATTCCTAAAATTACGCAGGTTGACCTTGACGCCCGCTCTATCCTGATTGGGAAAAAAGTTACTTTTATAACAAAATGTCCGGAATGTGGCACGGCGTTGGTGCGCCCCGAAGGCGAAACCGCTTTTTATTGTCCGAACGAATGGGAATGTCCACCGCAAATCGAAGGAAAAATCGAGCATTTCGTGACCCGTAAAGCGATGAATATCAATATGGGGCCGGAAACGGTCGAAGATTTATATAATGCAGGTTATGTGCGGAATGTAGCAGATTTATATATTTTAAATGCCATAGATTTGCTGAGATTGGATCGTTGGGCTGAAAAAAGCGCTCAAAACTTGATTGACAGTATTGAGGCATCAAAACAAGTTCCTTTCGAACGGGTTTTGTTTGGGCTGGGCATACGTTACGTGGGTGAAACTGTAGCCAAGCGATTAGCCAATGCCTTTTCTTCGATGAAGTATTTGGAAGAAGCTACGCCGGAAGATTTGCTTGAAGTGAACGAAATAGGAGTACGGATTGCACAGAGTGTCAAAGATTATTTTGCAGACAGTCGAAACAGGGAATTAGTAAGCCGTTTAGAATCTTACGGATTGCAAATGAGCCTCAGGGAAGAAGAAATTCAATCTCGTTCCTGCAAGCTAAAGAATTTGACCTTTGTGATCAGCGGTACATTTATCTACCATTCGCGCGATGAGTATAAATCAATTATCGAACGGAATGGAGGGAAAAACAGTGGATCCGTTTCGGGTAGTACCGATTATATACTTGCAGGCAATAACATGGGTCCGTCAAAATTGGCAAAAGCCAAAAAACTAAGGATCAAAATTATAAATGAAGATGAATTATTAAAACTGATCGAATGATTCTGACAAAGCATTTTTTATTCAAAAAAATTGAGGCGCTCTCAAAAAGCGCTTCCCTGCGGCCGCATTGCTATCGTTCGTTGGATGATATCAAGTACGTTTTGGTATTATGTGAAGCAAAAAACTGGAAATCCGTATATCCTTGTATAGTAACTTTGAAATCGTTAGGTAAATCAATAAGTGTCTGTGTATATACCCGAAAAACAGATGAAACGCCTATCTGGGATTATGCTTATTTATTAGTTGAAGCTGAAAAGGATATCAACGTGTGGGGTTTTCCGAACAAAAACATAAGCAATCAATTGAATGGAATCAAGGTAGACATGCTGTTAGACCTGACAGGCAATGAAACGCCGGCAATGCGTTTCCTTATGCTCCAACACCCTGCATCATTCAAAGTCGGTACCAAACGTTCTACCGAAGAAAATTATCATGATCTTTCTATTATCATGAAAGAAGGCATGCACGATATATCGTTTTTATTCGGACAAATAATGAATTATTTGCAGGCCATACGTTCCAAATAAGTTTTTTTTATACTTTTGTGCATTAATAATAAATTCTATGATAAATCTGGATTTAAAAGGGATGGGCGTTGCATTGATAACTCCCTTCAAAGAAGATGAAAGTGTCGATTTTGACATATTATTAAAAGTAGTTGAATATCAGGTACAAAATGGCGCTGACTATATAGTTGTACTCGGTACGACAGCCGAAACGCCCACATTAACGGAAGATGAAAAATCAGAGATTATCAAGGCAGTTGTAACGCAAATTCGTGGACGGATACCCATTGTGCTGGGAGTCAGCAGTAATTGCACCCGTTTTGTGGTTAATCAACTGAAAGAAGATAATTATCAGGGGATTAACGCTATTATGTCGGTGGCGCCGTATTATAATAAACCTACGCAGGAAGGTATATATCAACATTTCAAAGCAGTTGCAGAGGCCGCTCCGCTTCCGATCGTAATGTATAATGTGCCAAGCCGGACAGGCGTAAATATGACGGCTGATACTACGCTCAGGATTGCCCATGACTTTGAAAATATCATTGCAATCAAGGAAGCGTCAGGCAATTTTGCACAAATAAATGATATTATTAAAAATAAACCCGATCGTTTTCAAGTAATATCGGGAGATGATGTATTGGCTTTTCCGTTAGTTGCTTTAGGGGCAGTGGGAGTCATTTCGGTAATAGGGAACGCATTTCCGCGGGAATTTAGCGATATGATACACTTGGCGCTTAGCGGCGATTACGAAAAAGCGCGGACAATCCATACGCGTTTTCTTGAATTAATTGACTTGCTGTTCGTTGACGGAAGTCCGGCAGGGATAAAGAGTGTGTTGAACATGATGGGTTTTTGTGAAAACAAACTACGTCTTCCTTTAGTTCCAATACGTGCAACTACATACGAGAAAATACAGGCTATCTTAAAAACATTTTAGCACACAAATAACACAGATTCACGCAGATAAATTATATAAATCTGCGTAAATCCGTGTTATCTGCGTTATCTGTGTGCTAAACTAAAGACAATCTAATATCAAATCATCCCTGAAACCAATATCGTCACCAATAAGGCGAGAATGGCATACAATTCAGGAAATACAGCCAATACCAAAGTAACGGCAAATACATCGTGTCCTTCGCCAATACTCTTGATTCCGTTTGCACAAATCTGTGATTGGCGCCATCCTGAATAAAAATTAGCAAAAGCCACCAAAACACCTAATAAAATAATAGCCCAAGCCTGAAATGCGGTAATAGTAGATACTAAAAGCGGTTGTACCATAAAGTAACCAACAAAACCATACAAGCCCTGCGAACTTGGTAAAGCGCTAAGCGCTACATACGATCCAAAAGCATCGGGATTTTTCTTCATAGAGCCAATTACTGTGTGTCCGCAATTTGTAGTTGCCAAAACACTGATAGCGAATGAAAAACCTGTCATAATTAAAACACCGACATAAGCCAAAATAAGATTCATTTCCATAATTCAAATTTTTTATTTAATGTATTTATAAAATTAATAATCTCAAAGTTTCAAGTTTTTTTGAAAGGTACATAAGCAATACCTCCCCCTTCATATTCGGAATTCTTAAAGTATTCAACAAAAATCAAACGGATAGGATGCACTATCGAACTTATCGTACACAATGCAATATTCAATCCATGCCCCAGCAGCAGAACAATTAGCATAACGGGAATACGCGCCGCGATAGGTAATCCTGCTGTCATATCAATGCCCAGCATATTAAACACGCCTCCAAGGATTCCGCCCGTCAAACCTATGGCAAAAAGACGGATATAAGACAATGTGTCGCCAATTATACCGGAAAGTATGCCGTATGTATTCCATAATGCCGCTCCAACACTTGAGAAGACACTTTTACCCGGAGAAGAGAAGATCAATACGCACAAGCCGGCTACAGCCGCAATACCAAACAATATATTAACCATGATGGGCGGCCAGGTAAGATCCAAAGGTTTTCCAAACATCGACAGGATATCTGGTCCGGCTACGGTCAACAGGGAACCAAGGACAACTACCCACGCCCAAGGCGCAATGCTGTATTTGAAACCTTTCTGATACTGAGTCTTGTAGGCAGCAACGCCTTTCCCATACACCACATGGATTAAGCCTAAAGTAAGCGATAACTTCATCTGGCCGTCCTGTGTAAAGAAAAATTGCTTGACCGGCGCCAATGCAGGAACATCCATTAACGTGAAACCGAAAAAGGCTCCGCCAACAATCGTCCCTACAACAAGGGTTGTTCCTCCCAACCATTGGGCTAAAGAGAGGATGGGACGCATATCGGGACCAAGTTTACGTTTCAAAACAGCGCAAAGCACCCATACCAACAATCCATAGCCTCCATCTCCAAAGCAAAGCCCGAAAAAGAGCATAAAGAACGGAGCCAAAAATGGTGTGGGGTCTATTTCCGTATGATTTGGAAGTGAAAAAATCTTAGTAATAGGTTCGAACAATCGGGAGTATGCATTGTTTTTCAGAATGATAGGCATCTTATCTTCATGCTTGATATCCAACTGTTGATAAAAATATCCTTGCTTATCTAATTCTTCTTCCACATATCCTGCCTTTTCGGTTGTAGCCCAACCTTCCAAGAACATCACTTTGTTGTCCACTTGTCCTTCTCCTTGGGCTACCACTTTGGAATAATTAAATTCATCCTGCAAATCTATGTCAAATGCGCCCAACGTATTATAGTCTTTAAGCGCCATTTCCTTCAGTCGATTGTCAATGTTCAGGATATTTTCTTCCATTTGTTGGGAAGTAGCGCAAAGCATTTCCAAACCACTGTCAGGCATTTTTGCGCGTTCGGCTTCAACTTCAATAGTTTCTCCCGTTTTGGTTACCGTTATAAAATAGCATGTGGATTTGGCATTATTAATGACAAATGCATTATAATCATCCGCCCATTTAGGATCAAAGCGCATGGCCTGGCAGGTAAAAAACGACACGACATAACCGGCATGCTTTAGTTTCTCAATTGTTCTGTAACTAAAGTCACCCCATAATTGCATATAATCAATATCTTTTTGCAATGCTTTTCTGTCGATAATCAACTGTGCTTTTTGCTCTTGAAGGCTTTCAATCGTTTCGATAAACTGCAAGCCTTCCTGCTTTGAAATTTGTCGGGCAGGCGCTAAATCCACCACTTCAGATTCTTCATTCAATTGACGTAAAAAATCCATCGAAGTTTTCAATTGCTTTCTTATGGACAGCAACTCCTGCATTTCGGCATTTGCTGAAAACGATTTTTTTGTCGTCACATGTACTACGCCTATATCTCTCAAGATATGGAGAAAGTCTTCATATTCTTTATAATACGTCATAAAGGCGTATTTCTTCATCGGTACTATCATACGGCAGCCTCCTCTTCTTTTTTCTTGCGTTTATCTTGATTACCACGCATAATCTTCTGCGAAGCTTTCGACAAACTTTCCTCGTCTTCCATGTAGCGCTTTACTTTTCGGATTGCATCTTTATAACCGGGTATTTGTACTTTTTCAAAAAGGTTCACTTTCTGAGTTGTTTTTTTCCGGGCATATTCGAGCATCTCCATTTTCATCTTCGAAAATTCTATCTCAATACCGATACGCGCTAAATCTTTTAGCAATTCGATACCGTCAGTAGTCCACGCCGGACTGTTGAATATACTGTAAAGTTGTACGTCAAAATCCATACCTGCCAAGACAGGTACTACTACGCCGGCAATTTTCTTTGTGGACAGGCTCACGTCTTTCACGTTCACTAATTCCGAGTCAAAGTCCTTCCATAAGGCCATCATATTCTCGTATTTCTGCATTTCCTTTTCGAGTTGAAGATCCAATTTATTCACTTCTTCCTTGTTACGCGTTACCTCCATACGTAAGGCGCTCTCTTTGCTTTTGATTGTCGGCAAAGCGCGTTCGCGTATTTTAAGTTGCTTTTCGAGCGCTTGAAGCGATGTTTTGTTATATTGAAACTTAATCGCCATTTCTTCTTAATTTTTCCAGAATGTATCGACTAATTCCTGTTTGATATTTACTTCTGCTTGGGTGAAATATTTGGCGAAGAGGTCCCATGCTACATCAAGCATTTCGGTAGTATTCAAGTTGACGTCAATAGCGAGCAACTTATCCGAATAGTCTTTTGCAAAGGATAAGGCGCGGTTGTCGTAATCTGTCAGGTCGAAACCGTTTTCCAATTTAGTTTTTGCATTGGCGGCATCGGCATATAGTCGAATAGCTGCATTCATCACCTGTGGATGGTCATAACGTGTCTTTTTACCTGTCACAAGTTGTTTCAAGCGGCTCAACGAACGGAACGGGTCAACAATAACCTTGCCGATATCGCTGTCGCGGCGCAGATACAACTGTCCTTCCGTAATATAGCCGGTATTATCGGGCACAGCGTGGGTAATGTCGCCTCCGGAAAGCGTAGTTACTGCAATAATGGTAATACTGCCTCCATCGGGGAACTGCACGGCTTTTTCATAAATTTTTGCCAGGTCGGAATAAATTGAGCCGGGCATAGAATCTTTCGACGGGATCTGGTCCATTCTGTTCGACACAATGGCCAAAGCATCGGCATAGTTTGTCATATCTGTCAACAACACCAGTACTTTCTCATTTTTCTCTACCGCAAAATATTCGGCAGCCGTCAAGGCCATATCCGGTATAAGCAATCGTTCAACCGAAGGGTCTTCGGTCGTATTAATAAAGCTCACGATACGGTCTAAAGCGCCTGCATTGGTAAATGTATTTTTAAAGAATAAATAGTCGTCATTGGTCATTCCCATACCGCCAAGGATAATCTTATCCGATTCGGCGCGCATGGCTACCAGCGCCATGACCTGATTGAAAGGTTGGTCGGGGTCGGCAAAGAATGGAATCTTTTGACCTGTCACCAAGGTATTGTTCAAGTCGATACCGGCAATACCGGTAGCAATCAGTTCGGACGGTTGTTTACGTCTGACAGGATTTACCGATGGGCCGCCTATCTCTACTTCTTTTCCGACTATTTCCTGACCTCCATCTATCGGTTCGCCGTACGCATTAAAGAATCGACTCGCCAATTGTTCACTCACTTTTAGTGTTGGCGCTTTGCCCATAAATATCACTTCGGCATTAGTCGGGAGATTTTCCGTACCGGAAAACACCTGCAATGTAACTTCATCATCAGCGATTTTCACTACCTGCGCTAACTTGCCGTTTACCAAAGCCAATTCGTCATAGCCTATTCCTGTCGCTTTGAGCGAGCAGGTTGCTTTCGTAATCTGGGTGATTTTTGTAAATATTTTTTGAAATGCTCTTGTTGTTGCCATTTTTAAGGTACCTCCTTCCTTAGTTTTCTACTCTTTCTTTCAGCATGTCATCCAATTGTTCATTGAACTTATTAAACTGTTCGCTCTTAAATTCCGAATAGTTCATCTGCTTGAAGATGTTAATTAAATTCTTAAAATAGTCCATCACTTCCACAAATGTATCGAACTTGAAATTCGTGTGACATACGCCGATTACTCTGTCAAGCATAAACTCCTGACGATTCAATGGTGTTACGGCGTCTACATCGTCAAAAGCGTCTTGTTGCAGGATCACAAAGTCTATCAATTCCGATTTCCAGAATGTAATATGATAATCCACAGGTACGCCGTCATCGCCAAGAATATTGATTTGTTCCGAGATTTCTTTGCCGCGCAACAGGCGTGTCTTGAGTTCGTTCACTTTTTCTACCCACGTAGCAGATATATGTTGCGCAATATAATCCTGAAATTCGGGATATTCCAAATATTTCGAATAGCTATCAATCGGATTGATAGCAGGATAGCGTTTGCGGTCGGCACGTTCCTGTTCGAGTGCATAGAAGCAGCGGGCTACTTTTTTGGTATTTTCTGTTACGGGTTCCTTCAGGTTACCACCTGCAGGCGAAACGGTTCCAATAAATGTGACCGAGCCGGTTTTGCCATTATTCAAAGTCACAAAACCTGCACGGGCGTAGAAGTTGGCAATGATTGCAGACAAGTCCATAGGGAACGCATCCGGTCCCGGAAGTTCCTCCAAACGGTTTGACATTTCACGTAAAGCCTGTGCCCAGCGCGAAGTGGAGTCGGCCATAAGCAATACCTTCAAACCCATACTGCGATAATATTCCGCGATGGTCATCGCCGTATAAACCGAAGCCTCGCGGGCAGCCACAGGCATATTGGAAGTATTTGCAATAATAATAGTACGTTCCATCAGTTTACGTCCTGTATGCGGGTCAACCAAATGAGGAAACTCTGCAAATATTTCGACTACCTCATTGGCGCGTTCGCCGCAGGCTGCTATTACCACAATGTCGGCTTCCGCCTGCTTGGATATGGCATGTTGCATAACGGTCTTTCCTGTGCCGAAAGGACCGGGAATAAATCCTGTACCGCCTTCCACAATCGGATTCAGTGTATCAATCGTCCGCACGCCTGTTTCAAGAAGTTTGAATGGGCGGGGTTTTTCTTCATAACAGGTAATAGCCTTTTTTACAGGCCATTTTTGGGTCATAGTGACAGGCACTTCTTTCCCACTGTCCGATTCAAGCACGGCAATCGTATCCTGAATCGTATATTTCCCTTCCGGCACAATACTTTTAACGGTATAAACACCTTCTAATACAAAGGGAACCATTATTCTGTGAGGCTGGAAATTTTCATCCACCTCGCCCAGCCAAAAACCAGCCCTTACGATATTCCCAACTGAAGCAATAGGTTTAAAATCCCATTGCTTATCATTATCCAACGCAAAGGTATATTGTCCTCTGCGCAGGAATACGCCATCCATCTTGTCCAAATCGTTCTGCAAACCATCATAGTTACGAGAGAGCATCCCAGGCCCCAAAATCACTTCGAGCATGTGTCCTTCAAATTCGACGTCATCACCGACTTTCATTCCACGTGTACTTTCAAATACTTGCACGAATGCGTTTTGCCCAATGACCTTTATTACTTCTGACATCAGCTTGACGCCTCCGACAGAAATATAGCAAATCTCATTCTGAGAAACAGGGCCATTTACCTCCACTGTGACTAAGTTGGCAACGATTCCTTTTACTATTCCTTTCGTTGTCATAATTATTTTTTGTTGTTTCTTTTAAATTCTTCCAAGGTGTTGTCACCGCCTTTTTTCATGGTTCCTACTATTTGACGGAGAAAATTTTCGCCCGCGGCCTTGTCTAAACTTGACCAACGTTCCATCATCTCAATCTTTAACATATAAGTCAATACGCTTTCGGAGCCAAATACCTTAATAAATATCTGCTCATCGAGCCATTCCCATTTCAAAGTATCCATTTGCAATTCGCGTTGCATCCAATCGGTTTCTTTGGCTATACTTAACACGGAAGGCAGATATTTCAGTGTTTCGCTCAACTCGAAATCAGAAGCATCTGACGAACGCAACTTTTTGGATGTTTCTGTGTCGCCCACGATATAAGTTGCTCTATCTAACTTATGTTTACGGCAAGTTAGCGCAGTGAGTATGTTATTAATATTGAGATTCAATTCAAACCATGCAGCAAGAAACGAATTCGAACGTTTCATGGCATATTCATAGTACAATGATGACAAGCGATCTTCCCAGGGAATAATCATTTCCTCTTCGTACAATATACTTTGCCAATACATCCTTGCGAACGTTACAAAGTAGGCTGGTAAACGCCTGTTTTTTCTCTTGAAGAGAGGAGGTCGAGAAGGCAATGGAGGCAGAGAAGGCGGAGGAGGCGGAGGAGACGGGCGATCAATAATAAAAAAGTCTAAAGCCCTAAGTTCTTCTTTATATTTTTTCCAGTCTTCTTTTTTTACTTTTTTTCTCTCTGCTATAGCTTCTTTATCTTCTTTCCATTTTTTCCTGCTACCTACTTCGTTTTTCAGGCCTGTTACAAGAACATTCAGTTCTTCGACCGTGAAATTCCCGCCAGCAGTCAACTCATAATCAGGATATTTCAATTGTTCAAGCAGGTTTTTATTATCCGTCTTGAGAAAGAGTAAGTCGAACAAACGCTTATCATGCTTAGTCAGATATCGAGCTAACTCATCTTTAAATGACGAAACGGTATATGGCGGTTTTCCACCGTCGAACATAAGTTTAGGAAGTCCGGCAATTAGAAAATAATACTTACCCATAAATTAGAATAACAATTCGATTATTTGCGGACGTAGAAATTCCTTAAAGAACGCTAAAAATTCATCTTCTCCGAAAGCTACCTTATAGGTGCCATCGGCCGGTGCAATCGTGAACGATGTGGGCCTGCCATTAATTTTTTCTAACTTCACATTTCCTTTATTCAGCACATCTTTAGCATTGGCTTCAATATAATCGCGAAGCATATCGGCAGAAGACGATTGGATTGTAATCCCTTCAGTACCTGCCCAACCCTTAACTATTTCCAAAACTACTTTCTGCATATAGGCAACGTCTTGCGCCAACGGCAGCACATTTGAAGTGACAATCTTTCCTGTCACCACATCGGTCATTTCGGTTTTTAAATCTTCGATGAATTGAGCGGCATATAACTTGAGTTCGCTCTCAACATTCTTCTTCAGTTCTGTTGCTTGTTTCTCGGCAGTTGATACGATGCGCTCGGCTTCCTGTTCTGCATTTTGCAAGATAGAACGTTTCTGTTCATTTGCATTAGCTAATATACGCTCTACTTCTTCATTCCCTTTTTCTACGCCTTCACGGTAGATTTTGTCTGTGAGTTCCTGGATTTTAACGTCCATATTTTTATATTTTTAAGTTTAATTCCAATATTCAGGGCACAAAGATAAAATTAATTTTTGATAAAACATTGTTAAAAAACTATAAAAAATGAAATAAATCCAAATAATGTTTTTTACAAGATACTGCCCTGTATTATTGATGAAATGCCTGCCATGGTTGTGCAATAGACAAAGGGAATAAATTGGAAATAAGGGGAAATTTTGAGTTTTGAATTTTGAATTAATGCAAAAGAAACAGAGGTAATATTATGTATAGTCTCAATTAAATCACTACCTTTGCCCACCAATCTGAATGGGGTGTATGGAAATATTGATAAAAGAAGTTACAACAAAGAAGGAATTGAGGCAGTTTGTGAAGTTCAATATTGAACTGTATAAGGAATGCCCGTATCATGTTCCGGGGTTGATTAACGAGGAAATGATGACCTTGTCGAAAGATAAAAATCCGGCTTTTGAGATTGCGGAGGCAATTTATTTTTTAGCATATAAAGGCGACAAAATTGTTGGGCGGATTGCCGGTATTATCAACCACAGAAATAACGAAACGTATAACAAGAAAAACGCCCGCTTCGGATTTGTTGATTTTATAGATGATGCGGACGTCGTTGATAAACTGTTTGGGGTTGTCGAGAAATGGGCGAAAGAAAAAGGGATGGAGGAAATACATGGGCCGCTGGGGTTTACCGACCTCGACCACGAAGGTATGCTGATCGAAGGCTTTGACCAGCTGGGAACGATGGCTGCGCTCTACAATTTTGCCTATTATCCAAAGCATCTGGAACGAATGGGATATACGAAAGACTTGGACTGGCAGGAATTTAAAATTTATATCCCCAACAAAGCGCCCGAAAAACATACACGTATCGGGGAGATTGTAGAGAAAAAGTATGGATTGAAAGTTATCAAATTTAAAAAGAGAAAAGAAATATGGCCGTATGCCCAACGGATTTTTCAAACATTAAACAAAGCATACGCGCCACTCTATGGATTTACCGAACTAACACCCAAGCAGATAGATTATTACGTGAAAATGTATATTCCGATGCTTCGTCTGGATATGATAACGGTAATTGTAAGAGAAGAAGACGATGCCGTTGTTGGTTTTGGCATTTCACTGCCCAGCCTTTCGCGGGCGCTCCAAAAAGCAAAGGGGCGTATGTTTCCGTTTGGTTTCATTTATTTGCTAAAGGCGCTTTACTCAAAACCTAAAGTAGTCG
>Ga0082212_10006272_pt1 | contig 16025 bp, 7 predicted proteins | sample TergutNt197P3_FD_71548 | JGI IMG/M metagenome (GOLD analysis project Ga0082212, IMG submission 71548) | Neocapritermes taracua P3 segment gut microbial communities from Petit-Saut dam, French Guiana - Nt197 P3 | ecosystem: Host-associated > Arthropoda: Insects > Digestive system > Gut ... | reverse complement strand
AAGATTTTACTTTGAGGGTAACAGGGAGTACCGATCTAAGAAATGTATTGACCACCACCTATCAAAACCACCTCTATGGAGATGCTGAATCTGTTTCGGGACGCTCAACCAAACAATACTCTTTGACTAAATCATACACATTTAATCAGATATTAACCTACACCAAAAATATCAACGATCATAGTATTGAAATCTTTGCAGGACACGAAAATTATCAGTATGATTATTACCTTGTAACGGCAACAAGAACTGGTTTTAAAGTGGACTCCAACGAATTGGTAGCGGGTTCGGTTGCAGAGGGTTCAAATTCTTATAAGAATAAACTTACAACAGAAAGTTATTTAGGCCAAGGTTCCTACTCTTTCAGAAATAAATATTTTGCATCTGCTTCTGTTCGTACAGACGGCTCTTCTCGTTTTTCTCCGGAGTCTCGTTGGGGGGTATTTTGGTCTGCTGCGGCATCATGGAGAATCAAACAAGAAGATTTCTTGCGCTCCACTCTTTGGCTGGACGACCTCAAACTTAGGGTCTCATACGGGGAATCGGGTAATGATGGCACTTCAAGTCTGTATGCCTATCACTCTCTCTTTACAATTAACGACTACAACAATGGCCCCTACAATGGCGCGTGGTATTCACAACTTTCTAATCCTGATCTCAAATGGGAAAAGAACGCTATGTTAAATGTTGGTGTTGAATTTTCTCTTTGGAACAGACTTCGAGGCAACATCGAATTCTATTCTCGCACCTCTTTTGATCTTTTGTTTAATGTTCCCATTCCAAAATCATCCGGAATTTCTACCAAAGCGGCTAATATCGGAACCATGCGAAACAACGGGATTGAAGTTCAATTGTCGGGAGATATCATTAAAACTCCAAAATTTATGTGGACAATGGATGTAAACCTTGCCCATAACAAGAATAAAATCTTAAAAATGCCTTTGGACGATGACGGAAAGCCACAGGAGATTACCAGTGGTACCAAAAGATTAGCCGAGGGACGCTCCATTAACGACTTTTACCTCCGCCAATATGTTGGCGTGGATCCTGCAAACGGAGATGCTCTCTATTACAAGAATGTTAAAGATGCGTCAGGGAACATTACCGGCAAAGAGACTACCAACAATCCTAACGAAGCCGACCTTTACTTTATGGACGCGACCTCTTTTCCTGACGTTTCCGGTGGACTTGTTAATAATTTTAAATTCCATGGTTTCGACCTTTCCATACTGTTGGTTTATCAAATTGGAGGGAGTTTTTACGACGGTAACTATGGCCTCTTGAATCATTACGGAAGCAACTATGGAAACACTTTCCATGTTGATATGATCAACCGATGGACACCTGAAAACCCAAACACAAATGTGCCTAGATTACAAAACGGAAACACATGGCTTGTGGGCGGAAATATGGACAGGTGGCTTGTTGATGCCAGCTTTTTGTCTCTAAGGAATGTAACCTTTGGATATAATATCCCAAAAACATTTTCCGACAAAATTGGCATTCAAGGTGCTAGAATTTTTGCCTCAGGAGATAACTTAGGCTTGCTCACCAAAATAAAAGGCATGGACCCTCAGCAATCAACAGGAGGAACGGCAGATAATACATACATTCCCAGAAGGTTAGTATCGATTGGGTTAAACTTAACATTTTAATATTTGATACAATGAAAAAATATATTTTAATTTCGCTTTTCTCCTTGATGGTTTTTGGGTGTGGGAAAGATTTTCTAAACACCAACCCTACTACCTCACTAAAAGAGGAATATTTGATGTCTTCGCTATCCGGTTGTCAAACCCTGCTCGATGGGATTCACCGCCACACCTATCGTTTTGGTTCGAATCATGACGAATTCGGACAAAAAAGTGTTGACCATACCCTTGATCGAATGGGTGATGACTGTTTTCCCACCGAAAGAGGATATGGATGGTACGTTGGACAATATCAATTCACAACCACTAGAAACATAACTGCTTCATGGCTCTACTATTGTTGGGGATACTATTACGATATCATAAACAATTCCAATCTCTTGATTACAAACCTTGAAGCGTTGGAAGTGGACGATGCGCTTATGAACAGAAAGCGGAACCTTTTGGCGCAGGCATATACCTATCGCGCTCATTCCCACTTCTATTTGGTTCAACTCTTTGCAAAAAGATTTGAACCGGGAGGGCAAAATGGCCATCTCGGAGTTCCACTAAGTTTAGTTCCTAACCCCGGAGCTCAGGAACGCTCTTCCGTACAAGCATTGTACGCTCAAATCAATAGTGACCTTGATCTTGCAATAAAATATTTTGGAGAAGGAGGAAGGAACATCTCAAGACCAAACGCTTCTCACATTAATTACAACACTACCCTTGCCATTAAAGCCAATGTTGCTTTAACTCAGGGGAACTGGGCAGTTGCAAGAGACAATGCTGCGTTGGCAAAAACGGGTTATGCCTTGGCGAGTGATTATTCATATGGATGGAATAAAGTAGGTTCTGAATGGTTTTGGGGAGCTGTACTCATTGATGAGCAACAAACTAGTTATGCTTCTTTCTTCTCCCATATCGATCCTTACTTTGGAGGGTATGCCTCCTTAGGAAATCACAGCAAAGTAAGTATTGAACTATATGATTTTATGGACGATTCAGATTTACGCAAGCAACTCTTTACTACTGTTCAGGGCAAAACAAGAATTGGATACAAATTCTCCGGATGGGGAGAGTGGACAAACGACTATCTCTACATGAAGGCCGGAGAGATGTATCTTGTGGAGGCAGAAGCAAGATGCAGGTTGGGTGATGAAGATGGTGCAAAAAACCTGCTTGATCTTTTGATTCGCTCTAGAACAGAAGATGGTGGAAATCCCTACCCTTTGGAATCGCTTTCCGGAGCGAATTTGCTGGATCACATACTAATGCAGCGTAGAGCAGATCTTTGGGGCGAGGGAAGAAGATTTTTAGACTTAAAGCGTCTTAACATTGATCTTGATAGATCGTCACATGAATTTGAGACAGATCAGTTGTTGCCTGCTACAAAATTGATCCCGGCAGGAGACGTTAGATGGCAATTCCTGATTCCAGATCAGGAGATGAGAACGAATCCCTTTATGGTACAGAACGAACAATAAAGAATAAATTATTACTCCTTAGAGTACCTCAAAAGTGATTCGGGGTTTCTCTTTTATTCAAAAAAAGGCTTTTAGGGCAATTTGCCCTTGAAAGCCTTTTTTTTGGGAGAGGCAGTTTTTTTACTACTTTTGTTCAATATTTAAAATCATGATGAAACGCTTCGCGACATTTTTTCTACTGTTTTTTTTGGCATCCATTACGGCTGCTTTCGCTTTAAATTCCTCATTTGCAATAGTTACAGACGTTGATGCCGCACATAAACTCAGGCAGGAATTAGATAATTATGCTAAGACTATCGAAGGGAGAGGCTTAACCCCTATCTTGCTTATAGACAAATGGCAACATCCTGACTCTCTTAGATTCCATCTTCAAAAACTCTACCTAGAAAAACAATTAGAAGGAGCCGTCTTTATTGGCGACATCCCCATCCCCATGATTCGGGATGCCCAACACCTCACCACCGCTTTCAAAATGAACCAAACTAGAGATTGGAAAGAGTCATCCGTACCTTCGGATCGTTTTTACGACGATTTCAATCTCAAATTCAACTATATCTGTCAAGACAGCACAGAGCGCTTATATCACTACTACTCTTTGCAACCTGACTCACCCCAGCAGATACATTGCAACATCTATTCTGCTCGAATCAAACCTCCGCAAATTCCCGGACAGGATAAGTATCAGGCTATTGGATCTTACCTACGCAAAATATCAGCCTTGTATCAAGATGCCCCTCCCATACACAAATTGCTCTTCTTTGCCGGGCAGGGCTACAACTCCAACTGCATGATAGCTAGGATAGACGAAAAATATGCTTTGCAAGAGCAGTTCCCAAACCTATCCACCCCATCCCACAACATTCAATTTATTGACCACTCTTTTGACGATCATGTCAAACTCCGACTCCTTGCTGCCCTCAATAACCCTGATTTGGGATTGGCCATTCTTCACCATCACGGCGATGATGACCGGCAACTGCTCAACGGTTCGCCCAAAGTCTCCGATGCAAACAGGTGGATAGGCTTGGCGCGCAATTTTTTCCGCAGTAAGATTCGGAGCGCCCAAGATACAACTCAGGCAAAGCAATATTATTTAAACAACTATCCCATTCCTTCCTATTGGCTTGACGATGCCTTTGACCCCAAGCAGATGGCTGCCGACAGCATATACAAATCCTCCATGGATATCAACATTCCCGATTTATACGGGTATGTTTCCCACGCAAAAGTGATCATTCTTGATGCCTGTTTTAACGGCTCTTTCCATCTATGCGATTACATTGCAGGCCATTATCTTTTTAATCCAGGCCAAACCGTGGTGGTGAAGGCCAATTCGGTCAACACCCTGCAAGATACATGGACCAATCAACTTATGGAACTGCTGCCCATGGGTGCCCGTGTTGGGCTGTGGGCAAAAGGGCAGATGACCCTCGAATCGCATCTGTTGGGCGATCCAACTTTTGCTTTTGCTCCATCCTCACCTTCTGCTCCACTAACTCCCAAAAAGCTAAACCATGCCTTGGGTTTTGAAACCGCAAATCCCAATTTTTGGAAACCTTACCTCCATCAAACAGTACATGGTGTTTCTCCCGGAGTTCGTGCTTTGGCCATCAAACGGTTGCAGGAGATGGGCGCTTTAACCGCAGACGAATTGATTGCCATCCTATCCCACGATCCCTCTGCCATAGTGCGGTTGCAAGCCTTTACCCAATTGGTGGCCATAGCAAACCACACCCTCCCTCAAGCCATCCTGTTGGGAATGAACGACGCTTACGAACTAACCCGAAGATTGGCCACGCTTTATGCCGCCAAAAACGGATCGCCGGCGCTATTGCCCGCTATTGCCGCCAACACGTTGAACCCGGCCACATCTGTTCGGGTAAAGTTTCAAAACCAATTTGCAATAGAACAATACAAAGGCTCCGACTACATTGCCGCCATAGAAAAACAACTGCAAAACAACGCCTCAATATGGATAACTCAAGAAAAATTGGCTGCTCTTATGGGTACTGCCCACCGCAGAGACTCTTTGGATGCCATTGACTTCACAAACCTCTTTGATCCTAGTAAAACAATCCGATCCAAACAATTTACCCTATCGGGATTGAGAAACTCCTGTAATCCCATCTATTTAGACCTTCTCTTTGATTTTCTCTGCCATGATACCGATCCTCAACTTAGGGTTCAGTTGGCCGAAGCGCTTGGATGGTATCGCTACTCCTACTATAAACCTCAAATTGTTCAACAGATCAAACACATCCTCCTCTCAGAAAAAGATCAGGATGTTGTTCAGGAGTTGCACAAAACGCTAAACAGATTACAATAAAAACTATTATTAACCAACACCATAAAACCATGAAGAAACCATGTAAAACCAATCACCCTCACTTCCGGATCTTATTCGGAATTGGGGCGCTTTTGGCACTAATGCTTTTGCTTCCAAAAGGAGTTTTGGCACAAAGCGGTAGTGCCACCATTAAAGGGAGCGTTGTTGAAAAAGGCGACCCCCGAATTCCTGTTGAGTTTGCCACTGTACAACTCTTACCTGCAGGATTAATTACAACCACAGACACAAAAGGAAACTTCTCATTCGACAGGGTAAGTCCCGGTAGGGTAGAAATTGTTGTGCAGTTTTTGGGCATGACTCCTGTTGACTCCACTTTTACCGTACAGGATGGAGCAAACCTCAGACTGAATTTTGCAATGGAATACAGTTCGTTTCGCCTCACAGAAGTGCAGGTGGTTGCACAAGGGAACAAAGCGGGACAGGCAACATCCTCCACCATCACACGCCAAGCTATGGATCACCTGAGGACGGTATCTGTGGCAGATGTCTTGCAGTTGTTGCCTGGTGGTCAAATAACCAATACAAATTTAATGCAAGCGCAAGTAATCAATATCAGATCCGTTCAAGGATTGAGTACAAATAGCGCAAGCAATACAGATGGCGCGATCAGGTACAACAGTTTAAATGCCATGAACTCTTTGGGAACAGCCATCATTATTGATGGCGCTCCTCTTTCCGGAAATGCTAATTTGCAAGCCATTAATCCTTCTATTTCGGGAAACGTAGAAACATCCGGAACCAACCTTTCCACTTCATCTCCGGGTATCAACGCCGGAATTGACTTGAGAGGCCTATCGGTAGACAATATTGAATCCATAGAAGTGATCAGAGGAGTTGCCTCTGCCGCATATGGAGACCTTACCTCCGGAGCGGTCATCATTCAATCCAAGGCGGGAAGAGAGCCGTTAAAAATCAATTTTAAGACAGACCCCAAGGTTTATTCAACCGCCATTAGCAAAGGGTTGACACTGGGAGAAAATGCCGGAAACCTAAACCTGAGCGCAGATTATACTTATGGAGTAAACTCAATAACCCAATCCTATTTATTCTTCGAAAGGACTACAGCTAAAGCATTATACTCAAATAGATTTGGAAAATTATTTTCAAATACTTCCTTAGACTTGAATTACAATAAAGATACCAGAAAAATGAATCCTGATGATGTTCGAAGCAGGGTTGCTTCATCCGGATCGAGCCTCGGTTTTAGGGTAAATACCAACGGAAATTTTAATAATCTCGATTATGGATGGTTGAACAACATCAAATATACGTTGTCGGGATCTTTTGCCAATAAAAAATCGCATGAAGAGTCGCTTTTGGGAAACGCCATGGCCGGTTATTCCACCAATAGTACCGATGGAGCAGTTATTACCAATAAACCGGGACAAAAGGTATATGATATTCATGGAAACGAACTAACCAACATACCTCAAGCGGAAATGGGAAGTTTCTTTACAGTACTGCCTAACGAATATTTTAGCGCTTATGATATTTTTGGTAAAGAAGTAAACATTTTTGCCAACGTAACGGCCAATCTGAGTAAGAAGGTTGGCAATGTTTATAATCGAATTATCCTTGGGATGGATTATAAAACAGACGGTAATTTGGGAGATGGAAAAGTGTATGACATCAACAATCCCCCTTATCGGACATTAAGTGCCGACAACTCTTCTCCAAGGCCAAGAAAATTTTCTGATATCCCATTTCTTCACCAATTCAGCGCTTTTGCAGAAGAAAATATGATATGGGAAATCGGAGCGCGGGAATTGAGCCTCCAAGCAGGATTGAGGTACGATCTATTTAACAAAAAGAGCATTCTTGCTCCGCGTATCAATCTTGGTTTTAGCATTATTCCTCATATTTTATCCCTTAAAGCTGCCTACGGAATTCAGGCAAAAGCCCCAACTGCCTTATACTTCTATCCCGATAATGCCTATTTTGACTTTGTCCACTATAACAGTATTGAGCGTGTAGGCGTTCCGGTTGAAGAACAACTATTGCTTGGATCTACAAGAGTTTTTCATGTAGAAAACCCAAACTTAAAGATTGCAAGCACCCGAACTTATGAAGTGGGATTTGATTTAAAAATCAATAAAATGCGCTTTTCTGTTACCGCTTATGACCGAAGTTTACAAAACGGTTACAGATTAGGAGTTGATTTAGATTGCTATAAATTAGTCCCTTATACACAATATGAAATAGGAGAAAACCGACCGGGACAAATTCCTTTGTTACAGGAGCAAAATACCTACAATATTTTTGTTCGTTATGCCAAACCTATGAATACAGCCCGCGCTTGGGACAGGGGAATTGAATACGATTTTAATCTAGGTCGTTTTAACGGAATTCGAACCGCTTTTGTAATCAGTGGTGCCTATATGAGATCAACCATTTGGAACGGCGGTTACTCTTACGAGACCATAAGAAACGGTAATGAATTGGAAAGAAACATTGGCGTATATGAAAAAGGCGTGGAAAAAATGGAGTTTGCATCATTTAATACCATTATTCGGGCCACGCATAACATTCCTCAAATTGGTTTTGTGGTAACCCTTGCCACTCAATTCACTTGGCTTAGTACTTATGACTGGTATTCGTTTGGCAACGATACCATGTTTGAAAAATATATTTCAAGGATAGACGGAAAGGTATATGATTTTAATCCGGCCATGAAAGATGATCCCGAATTCAGCTATTTGTTCTCAGAAATCAATAGAAAAAATGACCTCAGGTTTAAACATGAAACCTATTTTCCAACCGTTATCTTTAATCTTAGCTTAACCAAAGAGATTTCCAACATTCTCAGGGCTTCGTTTAATGTAAATAATATGTTCAATTCCCGTCCCTTGTACGAAAGAAAAAAGAGTCCGGGTAGTTATCAACAACTTAATATCCCCATCTATTTTGGATTTGAACTAGGCATAACACTATAATAAAACACACATGAACACTATTTTCAATAAAGCGATAATAATATGCACTATGGCAACCTTTGTGTCCTGTAGCAGTTTTTCTGATATAAAGGATGTGAGCCAAATTGAGCCAATTTCAATACATCTTAAAGCGCAACTAAATATTGGCGATGCGCCAGTTCCTCCTTCTCTACAGGTACAAATCATCAGCTATTCCGAACTTCAGGAATATCAAGCCGTAACAAATGCCCAAGGAGAAATTACGGTAAGCAACATCATACCGGGAATATACACCATCTCTATAAGTCGAGAGCAAACAGTTGATGGAAAAACTACCTATTTTTATACAGGTAACATGGTTAATGTTAGCCTAATACAAGACAATCAAACATTCAGCATTCCCATTTCGGTAGCCACATCCGGAGCCTTGCTATTCAAGGAGATATATTGGTGCGGATCCAGAACTCCTTCCAACGGTTCTTATTTTCGAGATCAGTTTTATGAAATCTACAATAATTCCGAAATGGTGCAAAATGTGCGCAACTTGGTCATTGCCCAACTCTCCCCCTCAAATGCAACAGCCACCCCGCCTGTTTGGCCTGATGAAGTAAAAGACGACTATGTGTTTGCCGAAGCCATGTGGCAAGTTCCGGACGACAAAGATTATCCTTTGCAACCGGGAGAGAGCATCATCATTGCTCAGATGGCAGACGATCACACCAAAGAGAGCTTAAATGCCGCCTGCCCCGTAAACTTAATCTCTGCGGAGTTTGAAACCTTTGTGGCCAACACTGCAATTATTCAAGACAATCCTGCCATTAATATGCGTATGGTTTTTTGGCCATCTCAAACCCCACAATGGCTCACAACCGTAAATGGGAGTCCTTTTGCAATTTATAACCCCGAAGAAGCCTTGATTTTTAACGATGCTACCAACGAGGTAAATCCTGTGGGCACCACCACAAGGCGTTATAAAATACTTAGAACAGCCGTAATTGACGCAGTAGAAACGCTGCCAACCATGGCTCAAATAAACCTGAAACGCATTCCTGTGCTCCTTGATGCCGGCGCAACGTCCGTTGAAGACACTTATTGCGGCAAAAGTGTGTCAAGAAAAATCAAAGAGATCAAAGAAGATGGTAGAGTTGTCTATCAAGACACCAACAACAGTACAGAAGATTTTCAGGTAAACGACACTCCTGTGATCAGAAGAAACGGAGCCAAGGCTCCCTCCTGGAATACATGGATAAATAACTATTAAATCTTTAGAATCATGAAAAAAACAAAATATATGTTTTTGGCGGGAACGCTGGCTCTCTCTCTTGTACTGAGTGGGCAGATGGCTGCTCAATCAACATTAAAAGAGATGAATACCCCAGCTTCTGTTGAATTAACAAAGAGTATGGCTTTGTGGTTTTACACCCAAAATGCTGCCGGACTAGCTATCGATCAAATGAATAACTATAACGACGCTTCCTTTTTGTATTCACTTACTAACGGAAAATATAAGATGAACGCAGATGGAGAAAAAGAGCGGTTTATAGGCTTTAATACCTCGGGGGCTTTGGATATAGGAAAAATGTATTTATGGGGAGATTTTTCATACGGGAACGAATACCTGACCAATACTTTGTTCAACACCAATCAAATTAAAGTGAGGAGAAATATGCCCTATTATGTGGTTGATCCAAATATGAGTGATTGGACACGGCAAACCTATCATTTGAACATGAAGGCTGCTTCCCATAAGTTATTTGATTTGTTACACTTTGGATTAAACATTGAGTACCAAAACTTGGTTGGGGCAAAGCAGATTGACCCTAGATCATCCGGATATGCATACGAATTAACCATTAAACCCTCTATAGTCTTTACTTTTGCAGCCAACCATCATTTGGGGTTTACGGGCGTATATGATAACTATAAAAGCAATAGTTATACAACAAACAGCGATTCTCAGGTTGATCAATTGGTTTATGTGTTAAAAGGGATGGGATTTAATTATACACATCGCGTGGGCGGCCAATCTTCTCTCAACCCTTTTAATCACACAGCCAATAATATGGGAGGCGAACTCACTTACGGCTTGTGTAAAGGAAATTTGGACTTGGTTCTTTCAGGGGCCTATTCCAAAAAGGTAGAAGACATTATTCAAACCCCTACCAGGCCACAAATGGAAGGCAGTGTAATAGAAACAAATAAATCTATAAACCTTCAGGCATTGCTTAAAGGAATTATGGTTCACAAATTCTTTGTATCCTACGATCACAATCAAATTGACGGAATCCAGTATGTTCAGGAGTTAGACCAAACCTACGAAGTCCAAAAATGGATCACCAAGTTCAAAAGCATCCGCTCTACCTTTACCGATAAAGATTTTTATGCCGCTTATGATGTGATAGCAGGTGCGGATCATGAGTATGTATGGCGTGCCGGAATTTTCTTCAACTACCATAATTTAAGCGATATATACTATTTGCCCCTCTCCACCATGGATTGGAAGAGTACCACCGTAGGCATTCAGGCCAAATACAACGCCAAAGTGGGAACCCACTCAAGATTACTCATTGGAGCCAACTTTGCCCTCAAAAATGTAAATGACGATGCCAAGTACCTCTATACGGGCCCAAACCCCAACTCCCCTGTGATTAAAGATTTCTTTGAAAAAGATTTTGCCATGGCCGTGAACAACAACACCAAATTTGGGGGAGAAATGACCTTATCCGTTCCTGTTCGATCTTCTACCTCGCTCTATCTAAAAGCCCTGTTTGACTACTACAAAGCCGGTAAGATTGATCTGAACAGAACTTGCGCCCATTTTGCTTTGGGATTAACTTTTTAAGAGTATGCTCAAGAAAAAGAATATTCTATTATCAATATTCCTCTTCTTTACTTTATTGACTTTGGGGGCAAAAGAGATTTTGCCCCCAAAGATTCAAGCGCCCACAACTTTTGCCATTGTGATTGATACCCACACATTTCGGGTATGCCAAGCGGAGGTATTGGCCTATAAAGATGTGTTGGAGCGCGAGGGGCTTGGAACGTGGATCTTGGCAGAGAGTTGGAACAATCCCCAAGAAGTAAAAGACGAATTGTTGAGCTTATACAAAAACCACTCTTTGGAGGGAGCGGTTTTTATTGGTACCATTCCGGTACCCATGATAAGGGATGCGCAACACCTTACCTCTGCTTTTAAGATGGATCAGGAAGCGTTTCACAAGAGTCAATCCTCTGTACCTTCGGATCGTTTTTACGACGATTTTAACCTTACATTTGACTACTTGGGGGATGATCCCCAACATCCGGGCTTCCATTATTTCTCCCTTCGCCTCGACTCTCCCCAAATCATCAACTGTTCTATCTATTCGGGAAGGATCAAACCCACCCAAAAAGGGGCTGAAGGCGATGCTCAAATTGCCAATTACCTGAATAAGGTCATTGAAGCCCGAACAGAAGTGAATCCTCTTGATGTTCTCTGCTCCTATACCGGCGAAGGATCTCACTCCAACTCTCTAACAGCATGGAGAGACGAGCGAATACCTCTTCGAGAGCAGCTTCCATACGCTTTTGGCAGCGCCAATTCCGCCAAATTTTTCAGGTTTGATATGGAACCCTATATGAAGGAGACAATTGCCAATCAATTGCGTCGTCCCGAATTGGATTTGATGATCTTTCACGAACACGGATTGCCGGAACGTCAATACCTTACAGGAGTTCCCATTGCCACAGACGATGAGGAGTATATTGCCGGAGCCAAAAGGGAGATACGCCACAAGCTTCGCTTGGAAGATCGGAGAAACGGTGAAACACAGCCATTATGGGAGCGGTTATCATTGCAGTATAATATTGATACTACTTGGAAATCAGGAACTTTTGATCCTGTTGTGGTCAAATCCGACTCCATTGAAGTTGCCAATCGTGGCATTGAGTTAGACGATATTGCTTGGATTGCCCCAAATCCTAGAATGGTGATTTTTGATGCCTGTTACAATGGTGATTTTAGGGAAGATTCCTACATTGCTGCTGAATATATCTTTGCCTCCGGAAAAACTTTGGTGGGCTTTGGAAACTCTGTAAATGTGTTGCAGGATAAGTCGGCAGGAGATTTGTTGGGCTTGTTGGGCTTGGGATTTCGCGTTGGCCAATGGGCACGTCAGGTAAATATTCTTGAATCGCACATCACCGGAGACCCTACCTTTCGGTTTCATCCTCCTTTGGGAGGAGCGTTTCCGAGTATCGACATCAACCATCCCCAACCTGACTATTGGAAAGCTTTTTTGCAGCCAAACCACCCACCCGATGTACAAGCGTTGGCCCTGCACCGCCTCTTTGTGCTCCAAACTCCGGGGTTGTCGGAACTCCTTTGCAACATCTATGAACAATCGCCCTATTATGTAGTCAGATTGCAATGTATGCACTTGTTGCCCTATTACAACAATCCAAATTATGACATCGTGCTACAAAAAGCCATTGACGATCCCTACGAGTTCATCCGCCGCAAAGCGGTATTTGATATGGGAAAACGTGGAAAAGAGGAATTTATCCCTTTGGTTGCCAAACTTTTTGTGGAAGATGCCTTAGACGAGCGAGTGGCTTTTAACGCCGCTTTTTCGGTCATTTTGCTTGGGGCAGAAGAGGCTTGCATGGCGCTCAACCAACAATTGCCTTTTGTTCCCACAGATGCCCTCCATCCAAACAACGAATTGACTTTTACCTATCGTTTTCTTGATGAAATGGTCAAAAAAATAGCGGATAGTTCTCTTTCTGTTGAAAATAAATTATTCAATATTAGCATATTACGCAACAATCCTTTTACCCGTCATCTAGACCAATTGCTCCCTCTTCTTCAAGATTCGGCAGAATCTTTAGTGGTCCGCACTGCCTTGGCCGAAGCGTTGGGATGGTATGTGAAGTCGTACCGCAAAGGTGATATTATTGCCACCTGTACCCAAATCTTGTCAACCCTACCCGGTGCCCTCTCTATGGAGATGCCGGAGAGAAGATTTGCTCAGGAACTAACCCGCACCATCAACCGCCTTAATGAATACCAGCTATGATCAAGCGTACTTTTTTCCGCTTCCTGCTCCTCTCCTGCCTGTGCGCCTCGCCTTTTCTCGGTTTTGCCAAACCCCGGATGATTAAGCCCGGCAAGGGAAAATTTTCCTCGTCTTTTGTGATTGTGATTGATAAAGCAACCTTTGAAACGCTCAAAACGGAGGTAATGGCCTATAAAAATGTTTTGGAAGATGAAGGGTTGGGAACCTACATAGTGTATGATGAGTGGCGGCATCCCCAAGAGGTAAAAGATGAATTGGTAAAATTATCTGCACAACAACCTTCTCCTCAGGGTGTTGTTTTTATTGGACAGATTCCCGTTGTTCGTATTCGCAACGCCCAGCATCTGACCACCGCCTTTAAGATGGATGAGGTGGCTTACCCCATGGTGGAGTCATCGGTTACTTCTGATCGATTTTATGACGACCTCCATTTAACCTTTGACTTTATTGAACAAGACTCCGAAAATCCGTTGATTTTTTACTATAAACTGAGGTTCGACAGCCCTCAACATATTGATCTATCCTATTATTCGGCTCGGATGCTTCCTCCTTCGGATGAGGGGCAGGATGCCCACGCCCTCCTACAAAAATACCTCCAAAAAGTGGTTGCTGCACATCAAGAGACCAACGCTTTGGATTGTTTGGTGTTCTTTACCGGAAGTTTTTATAACTCCGATTGCCTTGCCGCTTGGGGAGACGAGCCTTTGGCCATGAAAGAGTACTTTCCACAAGCCTTTTTAAAGGCCCGCAACAACACTTTTCTCAACTTCCGTCAAGAGCCCTACATGAGGTATCGCCTCTATCATCAAATGCAGCGACCCGATGTGGATCTGTTTGTATTTCACGAACATGGCGCTTTTGATACTCAGTACATCAGTGGTGGGTATCCTTCTACTTCTCTTGATGTCAATATGGAACAATTGGGAATGGTTTCTCGGAACACCTATCGAAAGTTACAAAAAAGAGGAGAAGAGAGAGCAGAAGCATATAAACAGGAGGCTATTGAGGAGAATCATCTTCCCGTATCTTGGTTTTTGCCCCGCACTTTAGACTCTTTGCGCTACAAGGATTCCCTTGCTGATGCTGCCATAAACATCAAATTGGCCGACCTCAAACTTATTACCCCAAACGCTCGTTTCTCCATCTTTGATGCCTGTTACAACGGATCGTTTCACGAGAAAGGATACGTTGCCGGATATCATGTGTTTGGAGAAGGAAAAACCATTGTTGCCCAAGGAAATACCGTAAATGTGCTTCAAGATAAATACGCTACCCGACTCATGGGAATACTCTCTAAGGGGGTTAGAATCGGTTTTTGGCAAAAAGAGGTCATCACATTAGAATCACATTTGATTGGCGATCCAACCTATCGTTTTGTGCCCGAAAATCAAATAGAGAGGGATATTATGGAGCGTCTGAACACCCATTTGGCCAACCACACAAAAGAGGTGGATATTTGGGAGCGTTGGCTCTTACAAGATGACCCCGTACTTCAGGCGCTATCGCTTAATAAGTTGTCTGCAATACGTCCTTTTGGATTGGCTTCCAAGGTGTTTCAAATATATACCACAACTCCATACCATACCCTGCGTACCGAGTGCCTCCAAATTTTGAGCTTTTACCCTCGTTGGGGAGAACACGGATACGAAGAAGATGCTCGGTTGCGCAAAGATATTTTGATACAAGGGCTAAACGATCCTTTCGAACTCACAAGACGTTTGTCGGGGCGATATGCTGGAATGACCGGATACCCCGAACTGATCACTCCCTTGGTTGATGCGGTGTTGTTTCAAACCGAATCGCATCGGGTCTCCTATCAAGCGCAATCTTCTTTAGATGTTTTTGATCAAGAGATTGTAACAACAGAATATCTTCATCAGATTGATGCCTTTCCTTTTGTGGATAAAAGCAACTTTTTGAACCTTGTTGATAAATCTCAAGCCACCATAACCAAAAGGCATTCCGAATCTTTGCAACGAATTTGTAATAAAAAGATTCCGCAAAAGCAACGAATTCAAGATATTCGGTTGCTCCGAAACTATAACCGTCACTATCAGGTGCCCTTATTGCTTCAAGTTTTAGGAGATGAAGATGAGGATCTTATCATTCGCACCACTATGGCAGAGGCTTTGGGTTGGTTTAATCTCTCCGTTGAAAAGGGGTTGATTGTTCATTCTGTTGAAGAACTCTTGCAGCAGCCTTCCCTCCCCATTGAATTGCAACAATCACTCAAACAAACGTTTAATAGGTTGAGAAAAGTCGACTAATTTTCCTGACTTCGACACTTTCATCACAAAACAAAACTTGCTACAAAGTCCCGATGGTCGCTATAAAGAGAATCAGAAACGTGAATCTGAACATATACTATTTATGGCCACGCCTCAGGTCTTTTTGTTCTTGGTAAAAAACTAAAAACCTGCAAATCATACGTTTTGCAGGTTTTTGAATTGATTTGATTTGTGTTTTGTCGGGGTAAGAGGACTCGAACCTCCGGCCTCCACGTCCCGAACGTGGCGCGCTAGCCAACTGCGCTACACCCCGAATTGAACCCACAAAGATAGTGCTATTTTTATTTTATCGTTATATTCGCA
>Ga0082212_10006271_pt1 | contig 16028 bp, 16 predicted proteins | sample TergutNt197P3_FD_71548 | JGI IMG/M metagenome (GOLD analysis project Ga0082212, IMG submission 71548) | Neocapritermes taracua P3 segment gut microbial communities from Petit-Saut dam, French Guiana - Nt197 P3 | ecosystem: Host-associated > Arthropoda: Insects > Digestive system > Gut ... | reverse complement strand
CCCTGATATTGCAATTAATAACGCACGGAAAATCGTTAGTTTACGCAATCAGGTAATTCACTCCTACGATGATGTAGATAACGAAACTGCTTGGGGAATTATAATAAATCATCTGCCTAAACTGAAAGAGAATGTTGATAAATTACTCGAAGAATAACCAAGCAGGACTGCCATTGTTTTCACCATATCGCCCGCTGACAGCCAGCGATGATTAAAGACGGTGGACCGCACGGGCAGGGGACGATATATGACTCAAAAGGCAAGTTAATTTTCAAAGGAACTTTTCGCGAAGGCTCTCTTGTGGATGAATAACGCGGCGTTTGCTAAAAAATAAAATCTAAAAGGAAAAGCAGAATCATGAAAAAAGAAGCAAAGACCTTAACAAAAAAACTAATACTTTTAAGCGCAATACTCGCCTTACTGAACGGTTGCGCGACAACTTCAACAACACCAACAACACCGGCAGCGCCTAAAGTTCCGCTTTACGAAGGCGAATACAAAGACGGCAAGTATCACGGACAAGGAACAATGATTTGGCCTGACGGCAAAAGATACACAGGCGAGTAGAAAAACGGCTTACAGGACGGAGAGGGAATAGAAATTTTTCCTGATGGCACAAAATATGAAGGTCAACAGAAAGAAGGTAAAGCGCACGGTCAGGGAACATACACTTCGCCGGATGGCACAAAATATGTAGGTCAATGGAAAGACGATGAACGTCACGGACAGGGAACACTAACTTTGCCGGATGGAGGCAAATATGTAGGCCAATGGAAAGATGGTCAACGGCACGGTCAGGGAACGTTGACTTGGGCGAATGGAGACAAATATGTAGGTCAATGGAAAGACGGCAAACCGCACGGGCAAGGAACGTTGTATGAAAAAGGCAAAATAATTTTCAAAGGAACTTTTGAGGACGGCGAGCCTGTAGAATAAGGTTTGACGCCTTTTGCGGCGTCCTGCCGCGCGTCGGCATTGGGACATCTGTCCGGCACGAGGGGAATTTAACGGGCTGCCGACGATTAAAACTCCCCTCTGTGGAGGGGTGGATTGCGGCAACGCCGCAAGACGGGGTGGTTCTTATTTCAGAGCAAATTTGTAAAGGCATACCTGCGTGTCTGCCCGCAAATAAAAATTAAAACAAAAGGAGAATTAATGTCTAAAAAAGTATTTTATGCGTGCTTAACCCTTTTACTGTTTCAACTCTCAGTAATTAGTAAAACTTTATATGCTGGAGATAATGATGAACTGAAATTAATAGGCATTAGCTATATGCCTGCAGCAAAATGGGGATACGATACGGAGGGCGGCGGTCCCTTGAATGTTAAGTTAGATTCAAACAGCTTCATTACTTATGAAGGTGAGATGTGGTTCAAATCCGGCTTCAAATTTGGTGTTGTCGCAGATGCAGATAAAAATATTATAGGTAAAGTGAGAAGAGTATTGGGCTTTATAGGCTATGAAAATTTTTCCATAAGAGCCTCCGGCGGTAATATTACAGGGACTGCAGAGTGGGATGGCGAGGGGGTGCCGGGTCAACCTAAAAGTACAAAAATTAACACAAAATACAGGAGTACGGATCTGATATGGGGCCCCAATTTTGGACCATCATATGGACGTGTATTCTATATTGCCATATCTTATACCGAATATACTATGCCTGTATTGATGGAATGGGATTATAGTTCGCCGAGGTATGTTTATGACGACAATGCAAAGTTTAAAGGCTACGGTCTTACTTTTGGAGGGGATACCATGTATTACACCCTTAACAGTAGAACGGCAGTACGGGATAGTTGTTGTTGGTTGGGATTTGATCCGTGGGTTTATTACGAGTGTCCGGTGCTTATCGGGAAAATGAATATTAGTGATGAAGGAGTAAGAAGAATGCGAGAGATTGTTCCTGACGGTGAGGTTGTTAAAGACAAACAGAAATATTGGTTTAATGGTCTTCAAATTGACGCAATACTTGGCTTAATGCGGCGAATAGAGCTTGGTAGTACGGCAATAGCTATAGGTGTTGGATATAATTTTTCATTCCGATATGTAATTCCTTCAAGAGGTGACGGAGTTAGCATCCCAGCCCCAACTCTATTCCGTAGTGGATATATATTTAGGGTAATATCGAGTTTTTAAGAAAAATCTCATGGGAAGATGGTCTCATCCACGGTCAGGGAACCTTGTATGACTCAAAAGGCAAGTTAATTTTCAAAGGAACTTTTCGCGAAGGCTCTCCTGTGGATGAATAACGCGGCGTTTGCTAAAAAATAAAATCTAAAAGGAAAAACAGAATCATGAAAAAAGAAATACTGACCTTAGATGACGGTTCAACTTATGAGGGTCAGGTCAAAGACGGCAAACCGCATGGAGAGGGAACCTGTATTGAACCGGATGAGGGCATATATTATGAGAAGATATATGCAGGTCAATGGAAAGACGGCAAAAGAGATGGAGAGGGAACGGAAACTTTATCTGACGGCAGTAAATACACAGGTCAATTTAAAAATGGTTTCAGATATGGACAAGGAACGATGATTTATGCGGATGGCTTAAAATATGTGGGCCAATGGGATGTTCTGTGGCATGGGCAAGGAACACAGACTTGGCCGGATGGCACAACTTATGCAGGCCAATTTGAAGATGGTTTTAGGCATGGGCAGGGAACATATACTTCTGCGAGCGGCAAAAAATATGTAGGTCAATGGAATATTCGGGAGGATGGACGGGGAACGGAGACTTGGCCGGATGGCATGAAATATGTGGGTCAATTTAAAGATGGTTCTTGGCATGGACAGGGAATATTGACTCGTTCGGATGGTACGAAATATTCAGGTGAATGGAAAGAGGGCAGGTTTCATGGACTTGGAACGGAGTATGATAAGAAAGACAGAATCATTCGAAAAGGACCTTATCGTGACGGCGAATTTGTCGGTACACAACGCGGCGCACAGGCAGACTCGCGGAATCTGTTTGTACGAATCTTCCGTTATGCGAAAACTCTCGCGAATCGCCTCATTGCTTATTTAGGGAAAAGGCTCTGATCTCAAATCGTCAGGCATAGAAATCCTGCCTACGAATATAAAAAAATGATTCTGGAGAACTTAATGGATGAAACCAAACCCGAATCAAATGTAGTTGATTTTCATTCGAGAGCCAATATACCGGCAAAAACCCAAAAATTAATTGAACAGGGGAATATTGCAGAAGCGCTCAATGAATTGTCAGAACCTATTCCTGTAGATACTTTAGAATATCTCTACAATAAAGCCTCAGACTTTTTTAATGCAGGGGAAATAGAAAACGCCAAGATAATTTTTTTAAAAATAACAGACACTAAAAATTCAACAAACACAGAAACAAAGTATTACGTAGACAATAGCAAGTTTAATTTAGGGATTATTTATACCCTGGAAAACAATTCGGTAATGGGTAGACTCTACGGCAATAAGCCAAGTCTATTCGGAATTAAGTTTGGAATACAGTTCTTATTAAGGGTTTATAATGATTATCAGAAATTTAAAAATGAATTCAAGATACTAAATGAAAATTTTACAACTCAAGAACTTGAAAATCTTATGACATGTTTTTACACTATCCGTAAAGATGTTGAGAAAAAAACCTTTGAAAACAATATTGAAATAAAGTCATTTACAAAAAATCATTTGTTGCTATTGGAGAAAACTTTTGGTAAAGAGAGGTTAGCAGATAAAAAATTACTGACTAAAGTTGAAGAATTGGCTTTTAAATTTGAACGTATTTTAGCTAGGATGAATACTATTTTGTTGGGAGATGGTTCGTTAGAAATTAATTTTCTTGAACAGTTTCAATTCGATAAAATTGATCTTGATAAAAATCAAGATTATTATGTAAAACAACTATACATTTACTTGAAACAAAAGATTGCTGATGTCAAAAAATGTGAATTTTATATGACAACTAAAGATGAGTATAAACCGCGGCTATTATTTGATTCTGTAGCAGAAAAAATTTGGACAGAACAAGCTTCAGATAGCGATATTTTATATGGCTTCTTGAAGAATTGTATTTTTTATGGACAGAGTTTTTTAGCAGCAGCCATACTGGAAGTATTTCAAATATACTACAGCAATATATCTTTTCCTGAAAGTATCAAAAAACAAATTAAACAAAACCTGATTTTTTAGATTACATATGCGGCTAAGAGATATTGTGCTCTGCAACAATTAAAAATTACTTGCGATATCTAATAGTCTATAATAAAATAATGCCAATAGGGGGTTCTTATAGTGTTTAAAAAAAACATAGCAGATACAAAACCCAATATCTTAATTGACCAAACGCCTGTTGATTTTGGTTTAGTCAAAGATGAATATTATTTTATGACGCCAATGATAACCAAAGAGGATATCATTCAATTAATTGAAAACAACCGTTTAAACGAAGCGGTCAAATATATTAATGAAAATACTTCTAAAGAGATTGCCGCTTATTTTTATGATTTAGCCAAAGCTTATTTTTATGAAAAGAAATACGATGAAGCGGAAATTATCTACAAAAAACTAATCCCCTTAGATACTTCAGCAACAGTAAAAATTTCCAATAAAAGTGAGTTTGATCTAGTATTATTATATATTAACAAAAAAGATTATGAAAAAGCAATTACTTTTAAACGGCACGGCCGGATGTTCTCCTTTAATAATACGATATCCATTAATGGGCTGTTAAGAGCCTTATGTCATTATCATTTAGCACGGAATCTTTTATTAGAACTCAATTTGTCTTTAGAAGAAACAAATAAACTGGAACGTTCTTTTGTTAATTTATATGAAGAGCGATTAAAAAAAAGGGTTAACAGCCCCAGGGAATTTTATAAAACATTAAGTCTTTCGGAATTAAATACAGTGGCTGCCGCTACGAATTTGGAAATAATCTTTTTTAAAAAACAGACCGATTTATTCAATCAATATTTTAACTATTTAAGAGAATATCAAGAGAAAATCAGATATGATTTTATAAAAGAAGATAATCAAGATTACAAAAAATTGGAAATCGAATATTTAATTAATTTACCAATCAGTGAGGTAGACTATGAAATGACAGAAGATAAATATCTTAATCATTTTCAAAATTACTTTATTGAAAAGGCTAATTACTTAAAAAAGAACAATTCTGCTATTAGAACATCTATTGATCAATATAATCCTCAAATAAAATATTTTGATAAGATAGAAATAGTAATTAATGCCGGAGAAATGACTACCGATCAAATATATTATGCTTTATTAAAAAGACAAGTGTTTTTTACAAGAACATTGCAGTCTATTGCATTTTTTAATTTAATAAAAGATAAAAATATTATTCACGACAATATTCTAAAATTATTTTTAACTAAGATCCCTCTGTTTCAGTGCTGGGCTTCCTGTTTAGATGAAATTTATCAATATAGTATTTCCAGAAGAATTAATACGTTTTCTTATATGGCAGACTATGGTATCTATCAGCTTGGTCAACAAAAAGAGAAATTAATTAAAGAAGCAGAGCAATTATTTGCTAATATTTTGAAAAATAAAACTCAAGCCACAGAAGAAGATTATGCTTTTTCTGTTTTAGGTCTTTTACATGTTAAATATTTATTAAATCCTACAGATTTAACAACTATTAATACTCAATATATTAATACTGCTCAAAAAGCATTGCAATTAATAATTAAAAATAAATATAGTAAATATTATATATATAATCCGGCTATTGGTTTAGTAGAAAATCTGGAAGGTTTAATAAACAAAATTAATCTTTTATTTGGTCATGACCTGAGATTGATATTCTTAGAAACCGCTATTAAGATAATAAAAGAAAATTCTGATGTCATTGAAGAAAATCAGCATTTATTTAAAACAAAAGATATTGCCTACTGAACTAATTAGAATCAAAAAAGGAAAACCAAAAGATGAAAAAGATAATGAAAATCAAGTTTTTGGGAATAACAACCCTTGTTGCGCTAATAGCGTTCGTAAGCCTCAGTTGGGAGGCCGGGATGCCTGAAATAGTAGAGATGGTTAAGATAAACGGCGGCGCTTTCACTATATTAAATTAAAAAAACGAGGTCGTGAGATGGGAGAAAAGAAAACATTAACTTATCAGGATGGCAGAAAATATGAGGGTCAGGTCAAAGAGGGCAAACCGCACGGAGAGGGAACAATTTATAATCCGGACGGCAGTATATCTCTGGATGGAAATTTTCAAAACGGTGAATATACAGGGCCATACAAAGATAATATAATACATGGAGAGGGAACATTTATTTGGCCGCACGGCGGAAAGTATGTAGGTCAATTAGAGGCTGGTTTGCCGCATGGAGAGGGCACGGAAACTCTTCCTGATGGTCCATACAAAGATAATATAATACATGGAGAGGGAACATTTATTTGGCCGCACGGCGGAAAGTATGTAGGTCAATTAGAGGCTGGTTTGCCGCATGGAGAGGGCACGGAAACTCTTCCTGATGGTACAATATATACAGGTCAGTTCAAAGATGGTCAATATCATGGAGAAGGAACGATGACTTTGAATGACACAGAATATGCAGGTCAATGGAAAAATGGTAAACAACATGGACAGGGAACGGAAACCTATTCTGATGGCTCTGAATATGCGGGTCAATGGGAAGACGGCAAGAGACATGGAGAAGGGACATATATCTGGCCTGATGGCGCAAAATATATAGGCCAATTTAAAGATGATAAAATACATGGAGAGGGAACGAAGACTTGGCCCGATGGCGCAATATATGTAGGTCAATTCAAAGATGATGAAAAAAATGGTAATGGAACATATACTTGGCCTGATGGCAGAAAATATGTAGGTGAATGGAAAGATGGTAACAGACATGGAGAGGGAACGTATACTTGGCCGGATTTGGACGAAGAATATGTAGGCCAGTGGAAAGATGATAAAAGGCATGGGCAGGGAACAATGACTTATATGCTTGGCGACAAATATGTAGGTCAATGGGAGGACGATGAACGGCACGGACAGGGAAGGATAACTTTTTGGTTTCACGACGAATATGAAGGTCAATGGGAATATGATGAACAGCACGGACAGGGGACATATACTTGGGCGTATGGCGAAAAATATGTCGGTCAATTTAAAGACGGCAAACAGCACGGACAGGGAGCGATTTATGATTCGAGCGGAAAGGTTGTTAAAAAAGGGACTTTTCGAGACAATGAATTTGTTGGTGAATAAAGGGGGGGGTGAAAAATTCTCTGTAAATTTATTTCCTCTGATATATTTTTAGCCTATTCTTCCCGCAGCCGACGGTAAAAAAATTGTATAAAAATTACTTGCGATATCTAATAGAAGTTATAAAAAAATGATTCAGGAGAACTTAAATGGATGAAACCAAACCCGAATCAAATGTAGTTGATTTTAGCGCCAAAAGAGCGGCAAACATCAATTTAACAGAAAAAATCAAAAATTTAATTTCTCAAGGCAAAATTACAGAGGCAATTAATGAATTGCCGGCCAATATTCCTGTTCAGACTTTAGAATATTTATATAATAAAGCTTTAGAATTTTTTAATAACGGAAAAATAGAAAATGCCAAAACAATTTTTTTGAAAATTGTGACTATTGAAGTTCCGCCTTGTGAACCCACAGGAGCTTTTGATAAATTTGTTGATGAATTAATAGATGAATATTTAAATGCTGAGGGAATAGAAACCTCAAAAATAACAAATACTAAAAATAATTTAACAAATGACAAAATAAGACACTATGTATATAACAGTAATTTTAATTTGGGTATTATTTATACTATGGAGAACGATCCTGATTTTGGTAAATTGTATTGTTGTAGTTTTAAATTGAAAGATGATAGTGTTCAGCAGAAAATACAGGATTTATTAGCGGTATATAATGATTATCAAAAGTTTAAAACTGAATTTCAGACATTAAATGAAAATTTAAACACACGGGAAATGGAAAATCTTAACAAATGTTTCTTTGTTATTTATAAAGATATTATGAAAGAAGTAAAGGAAAATTATATTTTTATAAAGTCATTTACTAAAAAACATTTGTTATTGTTGGAGAAAATTATAGGTAAAGGAAAACTTGCAGACCAAAAACTGCTAACTAGAATTGAAGAAATGGCTTATGAGTTTATACATACTTTAGGCTTAACTAGTGTTATTTTATTGGGTAATGGCTCTTTGGAACTCAATTTTTTGGAGCAATTCCAATTTGATAAAATAGATTTAGACAAAAGCCAAGATTATTATGTTGATCAATTACAGATTTATCTCAAGCAAAAGATTCTTGAAGTCAGAAAAGACAAATCTTACATTACAACTAAAGATGAATACAACGCAGATGTCTTTCTGTTTAGTCAGGTAGAAGAAAAAATTGAGACAGAGCATGCTTCGGATTTAGAAATATTATATGCTTTTTTAAAAAATTCTATTTTTTACTCAAATAGTTTTCTGGTATCTGCCATCATTAAATTAATGAAAACTTATAATCAAAATATCTCTTTTCCTGAAAGTATCAAAGAAAAATTGAATAAAGTCTTGAACAAAAATTAATTCTTAAATTAATTGGCTTTTTGCTTTTTTTCAAAACAGCGTTATTGCCAAGGTCAGGAATTATCAAATCAAGCTCATACCCATTGGTTGATGTTTTTACCCTATAGGTGTTTGCAAATTTATTTGCGCAGCTACTATCTTTAAATGTAATTATAATATTATTACCTTATCGCGGGGCAAAATTACTCCTATTTAGAGCAAAACGACGCTCAAATGACGCTGTAAACATCATTTTATTGCCAAAAGGTACAACATATTGAAAAAAATCCCCATAGATGCACAATATATTGTATTTGGTATTGACTATTTTCCGTATATTCCGAGAGTGTAAATAGAGGGTAAAAATGAAGTGTCCATATTGCGGTTCGCGTTCACATCGGGTTACCGATAAAAGGGAGAGCGGCAGCGAAGCCAATTCTATCAGAAGAAGGCGGGAGTGTACGGACTGCGGCAAGCGTTTTACGACCTTTGAAAGAGTCGAAACCGCAAATATCATGGTTGTAAAGAAAAACCACGCGCGGGAGCCCTTTGACCGAAACAAGGTCTTGGGCGGAATAATGAAAGCCGTTGAGAAAAGACCTGTGAGTCCCGATACTATCGATTTGATGATTGATTCGATTGAGGCGTCTGTCCGTAAAAATTACGAAAAAGAGGTGGGCAGCGCCGAAATAGGCAGGCTCATTATTGAGGAACTCAGGACTGTTGATGAGGTAGCCTATATACGTTTTGCCTCGGTATATAAAGATTTTAAAGACGCCGAGAGCTTTGAAGAGGAAATAAAGAATCTGTTGAGGAAATAAAAATGAATAACTTGGTAGAATTAAAAAACGAAATCCACAAAAGGCAAGGCTTTATAGTTGAAGCGCGGGACTTTTCGGGTTTTAAAAAAAGGGACGGGAATGTTGTCCCCTTTGACGCGTCTAAAATATATGACGCTATCAGAAAGGCCTCCGAGAGAGTAAAGATGAAGGGGCAGGGCGCGAGAATTCCCGATTACAGGGAAATAACCGACAGAGTTATTGCGGGTTTGAGCGACCCGTCTTCCCCGTATTATGTCAGAGAAATTAACGGCGAGAAGATTCCGGTCATAGAGGATGTCCAGGACATTATCGAGATTGTTCTGTCGGAGGACGGCTGCCATGAGGTGATGACTGCCTACAAGATGTATAGGAAAAAGAGAGAGAATATCCGCAAACAGTTGAAAATACGTACAAAGGTGAACGAGCGTCAGGATTCCACCGATTCCCTTCTTCTTGTTGAGTCGGCAGCGAAAAATATAGCGAGGCCGTGGGATAAGCTGCGCATAATTGAGGCGCTTCAAAAAGAAACCTCTATATCGTACGATGAGGCGAGAAGCATTGCCAAAGATGTTGAGAACAGGGCGTTCGCGTGGGACGGTCGTACTATCAGCACCTCGCTTATAAGGGAAATGGTAAACAATGAACTTGAGGAGAGGGGACGTTTTGAACTCCTGAAAGATACGGCTCAATTTTCGATATCGAAGCCGGTTCTTGAAAGTCTGCTTTTTTCAAAATCGGAAGAGAACAGCAATATAAAAAACAACAACCCCGAAGCCGTAACGCAGACTATAGGCGAGATCATTCTTAAACAGTACTCGCTCAGGAATATTTTCGGCGAGAATCTCGCGAGGGCGCACGCTACCGGGCGTTTGCACATTCACGACCTCGGCTTCCCCGACAGGGTTTACTGCTCGTCGCACTCTATTGAGTATATAAAAAAATACGGCCTTGCCGGTTTAATAAATCTTACCAGCGAGTCAAGCCCGGCTAAATCGGCGCAGGTGCTTACCGGCCATCTGAACACGTTCCTTGCGTCGATGCAGGCTTATTACGCGGGCGCTCTCGGCGTGGCCTATATCAATATAATGTACGCGCCCATGCTTGAGGACCTCTCTGAAAAAGAATTGTACCAGAGGGCGCAGGAGTTGATATTCAACGGTTCGCAAAACGCTTTCGCGCGCGGCGGCCAGACCATATTCCTTGACTTCAACATACACGCGGGAGTTCCCGCTTATATGAAGAGCGTTCCGGCGATAGGCCCGGGCGGCAAGTATATGCTTTTAAAGGCGGATGGACAAAAGGCCCCTCTTGAGGAAACACAGTCGGCTGAGCTTTCGGCGAGCGGTTACAACTTGATGGTACTCAAGGATGGCGAAAGAGTCGTGTTGCGCGAGACGCTTGACGCGAACGGCCAAATCGTTTATGATGAGGCTGTGCGGGAAGAGCTTTGCGCCGCGGGCGAGCGCATTGTTACATACGGCGACTATGAGGCTCTTGCCGCTAAATTCGCGCTCAAGATGCTTGAAGTTTGGAAAGCCGGCGACCGAAACGGGCGGGTCTTTGAATTTCCTAAATGCGATTTTCATGTAAGCGAAGAATCTTTTCAGGACCCGACGCAGCTTGAAATCCTTGAGGCTGCCTGCGAGACCGCCTCAAGGAACGGTTCGGTATATTTCATATTTGACAGAGACCAGGTGACACTTTCGGCTTGCTGCCGTCTGCGTACGACTATCGACGATAACTATATGCTTGCTCATCCAGAAAGTATGCGCTTTTGCGGCTTCCAGAACGTGACGATAAATATTCCTCACTGTGCCTACTTAGCCGCCTCTGACGGCAATAGGACGTTTGACGGTTTAATGGAAAAGATTTATGAGTCTATGGATATGGCTGTCGAGGCTCATCTGCGCAAAAAAGACTTTGTCCAAAACCACATGATGAAGCAGGGCGGCCCGCTTTGGCAAATAGGCAAAAAGAGCGCCGACGGCAAGGAGTATGTTGACCTTGACTCTGCGACCTATATCATAGGGCTTATAGGCGTAAACGACGCGGTCAGGTTTTTGACCGGCAACGAGATGCACGAGTCGGCTGACGCCGTAAAAATGGCGATAGATATAGTCGCTTCCATGAATGTGCGTCTCAGGGAGTACAACTCGGCTTACGGATTGAAGTTTACTCTTGAGGAGTCCCCCGCCGAGAGCGCGGCAAGAAGGCTTGCCAAGACAGATATGCTTTATTACCCGCTGTATGCCAAGGGTATCGTCAAGGGCAGTATAGATGACGATGACATTTATTACACCAACTCGGTGCACCTTGCGGCAGGATGCGATGCCGGTATTGTTGAGCGCATAAGGGTGCAGGGACTTTTTCACGGCCTTATTGAGTCGGGCGCGATTACCCACGCTTTTGTCGGCGAGGAGAGACCGTCGAAGGATAGCATCTTTACCTTGGTTAAGAACACTTTCTTTAAGACGCAGTCGGCGCAGCTTACGATAAGCCCGGAGTTTTCGTATTGCCGTTCCTGTAATAACGAGATGAAGGGCGTCACGGAAAAATGCGACCGCTGCGGCAGTTCCGATATTGACAGCATATCGCGGATTGTAGGCTATTACAGCGTAATAAACGACTGGAATAAATCCAAAAAGGGCGAGCTTAAGGCGCGGCAAAAGGGGAGCTATTCGGTTATGCAGAAAGAGGATGAAAAAAAGGCTGATTTGATACCCGGGTATGAGAGAAGCGTTGAGGATGGGTGTGTATCATCCGGCGTTTCGTGCGAAAACGGAGCTTGTACTATTTAGTGAAATGAATACGATAATGGAAACGAACAATAAGCCGTATCTCATAGTTATATATGGAAAAGACGGCTGCGGTAAATGCGCCGGTCTCAGGCAGGATGTCTCCCTCATGCTCGAAGACGAGGAACTTTCGGCCAGGTTTGACGCCGATTACCAGAATTTATCGACCGTCAGGGGTATGGCTGCCTATGCCCTTGCCGAGACAATCAACGGACAGCGTCTGCCTGCCGTTCAGATTATGAAATACGACAGCGAAAAAAAAGTTTATGTCAAAATGCACGATTCGGCGGATACTTACCTACAATTGCAGACTAACTATGCGCAGCCTGAGTCGCTTATAAGCAAGGCGGATATTACCGCTCTGCTTGACAAAGCCTTGAAAAATTCCGGGCAATGAAAGCGGGGTACTATAGCGCTGCCGCGGGCGAGGGGCGCCTTTCCGTTAAGGTCGCTTTGCGCGTTATGGAAGACAGCATATCGGCCGAAATCACAGGCGGTGAGAAGCCTCATGTCGGCTGCGTAATTCTCGCGCTGCCAGGCATGAGCGCGAGAAGCCTTGTAGTTGACGGGCACAGAGACCATGAACTCGCGCTCCCTCTTGCCGAAGAGCTTTGCCGGAGGACAGGCCTCGCGGTAAGCATGAGCGCCGGTATTCATATTGACCGCGCCGAAAGAACCGAGATAGCCGCGCTATCGGCCAATAGCCGCGAGGCCTTTGACGCGTTGCTGTCTGAACTATGATTTTGGTTTGACAATAAATTCTTGAAAGCATATTATTTCACATTGTCAGAACTGTGATTTATATGATTATAGTGATTTTTGTGATTAAAATTACGATACGCAAAAACTATAGATGTCAATATAAATAACAAGCGAGCCTGAATTTAAAAATAGGTTCAGCAAGCAATTTTGGTTCGGTTGTTGTTTTTGTTAAACCAAAAGCAAAATCATGTGAATCATATAAATCACAAAAATCATAGTTCTGACAATTTCAAGCGTGGGGCGATACAATGAAAAACAAAATCTTCGGTACAACCTTAATAATAGCCACAATATGCGCTTTGCTGTGCGGTTGCTCGACAACGCCAAAATATGAAGGTGAATACAAAGACGGTAAGCCGAACGGACATGGAACGCTGACTTATTCGTATGGTTTGAAATATGTAGGTCAGGTTAAAGACGGTAAAGAAGATGGAGCGGGAACGCTTACTTTTTCGGATGGCCGCGAATATGTAGGTCAATTCAAATGTGGTAAACCTAACGGACAGGGAACGTTTAATTGGCCTGGGGGTACAACATATACAGGTCAATGGAAAGACGGTAAAGAAGACGGAGCGGGAACGCTTACTTTGTATTTTAAAGCCGATGAAAGGGAATACCATTTGGGTGACTATGCAGGTCAATGGGAAAATGGTTGGCTGAGACAGGGAATGTTTACTGGTACGGATGGGAAAAAATACGTAGGCCAATGGAAAGATGGTAAACGGCATGGGCTGGGAACATCCTATAATCCGGACGGCAGTATATACCAAAAAGGAACATTTAAGGACGGCGAGTATGTCGGCAAGTAGGGAGTAGCGACTTTTTGTAATTCGCGCAAAAAGTCGCGCAAAAAGGCAAAACGCTTATTCGGCACCCTGCCTGCGTTTTGCATTAGCCCATCCATGGGCGTCACGACAACGGCGCCTTCAGACGCCGCGGGGGCTGCGGGCGGATTTTACACGCATCGCTACGCGCTGTCTGTGTAAAACCGCCTCGTAGAGGAGTCCTTCGCTACGCTACGGACGATTGAGGAACAGGTTCTGAGGCCTGAACAGGATGTTCAAAACTTTTACAAGCGTGAGGTAATACAATGAAAAACAAAATCTTCGGTACAACCTTAATAATAGCCGCAATATGCGCTTTGCTGTGTAGCGTTGCAGCAGCAGAAGACGGAACGCTGACTTATTCGGACGGCGCAAAATACACAGGCCAAATTAAAGACGGCAAAGCGCACGGTGAGGGGACAAAGATATGGTCTAACGGCAGAAAATACGTCGGCCAATGGAAGGATGACAAAAGAAACGGTGACGGCATATTGACCTGGCCTGACGGCGAAAAATACGAAGGCCAATGGAATGACGACAAAAGGCACGGAACCGGAACCCTGTTTTGGCCTCCCAAAAAGGAATACGTAAAATACGTTGGTCAATGGGAAGACGATAAAAGAACCGGAAAGGGAACGCTGACTTACGCGGACGGCTCTGAATACGCAGGCCAGCTTAAAGACAGCAAACCGCACGGTGAGGGGACGATGACGACAACTTGCGGCGATGTATGGGAATGTATGGTCACAAAATACACAGGCCAATGGAAAGACGCAAAAAAGCATGGACAGGGAACGATGCGCGCGACCGGGCCGGGTTATGGCTTTGAATATACCGGACAATGGAAAGACGATAAATACCATGGCGAAGGAAAATACACTTGGGTTGATCACGGTGAAGGCGGCGAATACGCAGGCCAATTCAAAGACGGTAAAAGATATGGACAGGGAACATTGACAGAGGGGGCTATTGATGGTGATAAAGTCAAATACGTAGGTCAATTCAAAGACGGTAAATATCATGGAACAGGAACCTTATATGACGCAAACGGCAAGATAGTCCAAAAAGGAACTTTTAAGGACGGAGAGTTTATCGACAAGTAGGCGCGAAAAGGAAGATTTATGAAAACCAAGAAATATAAAAGCAGAATAATTTGCATCTTAACGTTAGCGGTTATGTTTGGTGCTATTGCCGGATGCGGTAATAATAAAAACATTAACCTCGCGCAGCCGGAGGCTGTTCCGAAGAAGCAGCCCAAGTTTGTAGCGATAGCCTCTGGCGGCGAAATTGCGCATTCCGAAGATGGAATTAATTGGAAGGTGGGCGCCTCACTAAGCAGCAAGTTTAGGTGGACTGATATTACTTATGGTAAAGGTAAATTTATAGCGGTAACAGCACGGGATAGCGCAGGTGAGGAGAATTACAACCTCAAGTCAGCATACGCGACCTCTGTTGATGGGATTGAATGGGAAATAACAACTTTGCCCGATGGAACCGGCTGGGGTCGTATTTGCTATGGTAATGGTAAGTTTGTAGCGATAGAACTGTGGGCCGGCAAAGCTGTATCTTCTACCGATGGAGTCAACTGGAAAAAGGCGGCAATATCGATACCGGCAGGTTGGCTCCTTTCTGGTTACGGCAATGGTAAGTTTATGGCGTTAAGCGCGCCCAATCTTTATGTCGGAGTCATGCCGCTATATTCTACTGATGGAATCGAATGGAAAGAGGGAGAAATGATACCCATACAAAATTGGTATAGCGCTTGCTCTGGTAAAGGGAAATTTATAGTTGTAGGGTGCTGTGGCGGCGACGGCGGCTCTGGTGGCGAAGTCGCATATTCTGCTGATGGAATTAAATGGTATTTTACAAAGATGCCGAGCAAAGAACTTTACGACACTTCTTATGGTAATGGTAAGTTTGTAGCTGTAGCCAATAATAGCAGGAACGCCGCATACTCTGCTGATGGAATTACGTGGAGAGCGACAAAAATGCCGGTTAGCGCTAATTGGACGAAAATTTGCTATGGCAATGGAAAGTTTGTAGCGGTTGTCAATGGTGGTTTCGATGAATACTCTAGAATGAAAGGCAGCGATAAAGCGGTATATTCTACCAATGGAATCAAATGGAATGAAACAACAATGCCATGCAAAGCGGGATGGAAGAGGGTTTGCTACGCCGGTGATTAAAAAACTTGTAGCTTTTGGTGCGAATGATAAATTATATGAATCATATAAATCACAAAAATCATAGTTCTGACAAAAGGAAGATTTATGAAAAATA
>Ga0082212_10006270_pt1 | contig 16031 bp, 12 predicted proteins | sample TergutNt197P3_FD_71548 | JGI IMG/M metagenome (GOLD analysis project Ga0082212, IMG submission 71548) | Neocapritermes taracua P3 segment gut microbial communities from Petit-Saut dam, French Guiana - Nt197 P3 | ecosystem: Host-associated > Arthropoda: Insects > Digestive system > Gut ... | reverse complement strand
TCTATGCAATACTGGATATGCTCTTTCTCCCAGGTTGGGTGCAGGAACAGGCACACAGTCCTGGCCCTGAGCGACTTAGCCACAGGGCAAAGGTCCTTCGTGTAGTCAAGGCCCTCCCGCGTGTACTCCTTTGAACCAAACGGGAAATTGGCCGCGCCAAAAGCCTGCTTCTCCTTATACGCCTGCTCTTCATAAGCCTCCGGCCACTGGATGCCATAGCACGGAACCTTCTTAGCCTGCAGAAGCTTGAGGAATTCAGGCGCTTCGACGCTGAGCGCATCGGTATCCAAAATGATCGGGTACCACCAATAGGCGTTCTTCCTGTCGCCGCTGTTGAACGGGAGCTTGCCTATGCCTGCCTTCCCGGCGAAAGCCTCTTCATACATCGCGGCGAATTCCAGCCTGCGCTTCATGTTCCAGCTGTCAAACCTGCCCAGCTCGTTGATGCCGATCGCGGACTGCATTTCCGTCATACGGAAGTTGAACCCTACCTTCGTGTGGATATAGGGCAGCTTCTCCTCAAGCGCCAGCATGTTCAGGCGCTGCTTCACGTCGTAGCCGTGGTCGCGGAACGAGCGGCATTCCCAGCCGATGTCCTCGTCCATGGTAATCACCATGCCGCCCTCGCCGCCGGTGGTGAAGTGCTTGCTCTGGCAGAAGCTGAAACAGCCGACGTCGCCTATGGTCCCCGTCTTTTTGCCTTTGTACTCCCCGCCGACGCACTGGGCGACATCCTCGATCACGAAAAGGCTGTTTTCTTTTGCGATCCCCATGATAGCGTCCATATCAGCCACCACGCCGTAAAGATGCACCACGACAATGCCCTTGGTCCGTTCGGTTATCTTTCGCCGGACGTCCTCCGGGTCTATTGTATGGTCTTCCGTAACGTCCGCGAAAACCGGTATCGCGCCCGCCTGCACCACCGCAAAGGAGGATGCGATGAACGAATATGAAGGCACGATCACCTCGTCGCCGGGGCCGATGCCAAGGCTTGATATCCCGACATGCAAAGCCGCCGTGCCGCTCGTGACGGATATCGCCATTTTGGCGCCGCTCCACTCGCGGAACTTCTCCTCAAATTCCAGCCCCCTGGGGCCGGTCCAGTAGTTCACCAGGCCGGACTCCAGTATCTGCGCTATATCATCTTTCGATTCGGGGGCGAACTGAGGCCACATCGGGAAGCCCAGCTCGGCGATCCCCGCCGCGTTCATCACTATGTCTTTGTCTTTACTCATATCAAATCTCCTTTTCTCATTGAATACCTGCATCCAGGCCTTGATCCTCTTATGCCAGCCCGGCACGTCGCTCCCGCCGGGTCCAGTGCGGCCTCATCTACTATCTACTCTACATCTATCTATTCTACATCTATCTACTATACATTTATCTACTCTACATCGATGAACCGCTTCTCGTCTGATGAGCGGTATGCCGCCTCCACGACTTTCTGCACATACACGGCGTCCTCCGCCGGGCACTCAAGCGGCGAGCCATCCAGTATAGAGCGGCCGAGCGATTCGATCTCCTTGGTGTACATATTGCCCTGCTCCACGCTTATCTCCGTCTGGCCGGTAAGCTGTTTGTCCTGTGCGGCGTCATAGTCTTTTTGCCCCGCCACAAGCAGCGCGTCCACACTGCCCGCCTCGACCTGGCCGATGGTCTCGTCGCCGATCAGGCGGCCCTGCGTCCCGTAAAGCTCGATGCGCCATTTCGCCGCCTCGTCGGGTATATTGAAATTGGAATTGATGCTGCCAAACGCGCCATTTGCGTAACGCACCAGCAAAGCCGAGGAGTCATCTACATCATAATTGAAAGTCTTCGTGTCGTTCATGGCAGCCACCTGCACGATTCTGCTGTCCATAATGTATTGCAGAAGATCGATTAGGTGCACGCCCATATCCATCAGCGCGCCGCCGCCGGACTGGTCCTTGTACTGCCGCCACGCCCCTTCCATATCCGGGTACCAGCAGGTGAACTGGCCCGAGGCGTTCACCACGTCGCCGAGCCTGCCCTGCGCGATCAGGGTCTTCATCTCCTGATGGTACGCCGCAAAGCGCATCATGAACCCGGCGGCCAGCTTCACGCCCTTTTCCGCGCAATAGTCGACCGCCTCCTGCGCCTGCGCCGCCGAAAACGCCACCGGTTTTTCCACAAGGATGTGCTTGCCCGCGTCCGCCGCCATCCTGACCTGCTCAAAATGGTAGATGACCGGGGACGCTATATACACCGCCTCCACCTCATCGCAGGCCAAAAGGTCCTTTTCGCTGTCAAACGCGTATTTCGCGTCGTACTTCGCCCGGATACTTTCCGCCAGCTCCATATTGACTTCCATCACGGCTACAAGCTCCGCGTTTTCTGCCAGCATCATGCCGGGTATCGTCCGCCTGTCCGCGATGCCCGCCGCGCCTATAACTCCCCATTTAACTTTCATACCGAATACCTCCTTGCTATTTTTGCATAATGTGTGCCATATGAACCGTCCCCTTTTGGCCCTTTTGGCAATGTGTGCCATATGAACCGGCAGGCTGTGTGAAAATCCAGCACTCAAACGCCAGCCTATAGCCAATAAACGGCTTTACTAGATTTACACCTCGACTTTTGCGTAAATTTTCCACTTGTGAACGATTTAAATGTATATTTATTCTATTATTGTAATATATAGTTAGAATATCTTCCTTATTGTGGCAAAAAAGGCCTGTTTCAGAGCCAAAACGCGTGAAAAACCAAACACAAGCGTAAAAAATACGCAAAACACAAGGGTACAATCTAATCTTGTTTGCTCCCGGGCTGTTTTCGCACACTCTGACGTCCCCTTTTGGCTCTCGCACGCTAAAGTTCATACACTTCCCCGGTTCGGAGCGACTCCTTTGCCTTAAGGATCGACCCCAAGACAGTAAGTATGCTCTCCTCCGAAATAACGTCCGGCGCGGTATCGTTTTCCACGCAGTCCGCAAAATACTGTATCTCGCGCCCGTAAGCGTCATAGCTCTCATGGTCAAGCTCCACGGCGCCCTTGTCCGGCAGGTACAGCGCCAGTGACGCCTTGCTGCTTTCCGCGTCGATATTCTCCCCGGCCTTGTAGGAAAATTCCACGGCGCCCTTCGTCCCCAAAACGCGCATATGCATGGTGAAGGGGTATCCCGGCGTCATCGAAAGGCTGCCGTCGACAAGCACATTTGTCCCGTTCTCAAATTTGATGACATTCATCACATCGTTGTAGCTGCCGTACTGGTCCTTTGACCCCGCGCTGTATATGCTCTTCGGCTTCCCGAGCAGGAAGTGCACATAGTCGATATCGTGCAGCGTCAGGTTCATCAATGTCTCGCCGGATTTTTCGGGGTCTTTGTACCAGTCTGCCCAGGTCGGCATCTGGCCCAACCGCCCCGCGTAGATGGTGACGATATCCCCCAGCGTGCCGTCGTCCACCAGTTCTTTTATCTTCACATACTCCGGCCAAAAGCGCAGGGGCTGCGCGACCATGGCCTTGACCCCGTTTTCATTCGCCGCGCGGAAAATGTTCTGCGCCGCCTCCATGGACAAGGCGATCGGTTTTTCGATCAGGATATGCTTTTTCGCCTTCGCTGCCGCGACCGCAAATTCCTCATGTATAAAACTTGGCGTGCAGATGTCGATAACGTCGATGCTGTCGTCCGCCAGCATCTGGTCGAAATCATAGTACGCCTTCAGGCCGTACTGCTCCGCAAACGCGTCGCATTTTTCCTTGTTCCTGCCGCATACGGCCACGTATTCGGCATTTGAGGGGCCATTGGCCGCCAGCCCGCCAAGATGCGCCTGACCCATAAACCCGTAGCCCAATATCCCAAATTTGATCATTTTGCTATCTCCCTTCTATCCGTGTTGCGCTGCTCCATCTGTACTGCGTTACCCTTTCTGTGCTTCGCTACCCTTTATGTGCTGCGCTGCTATTTCTTTGCTGCGCTGCTCTGTCTGCGCTACGCTACCCTTTCTGTGCTTCGCTACCCTTTATGTGCTGCGCTACCCTTTCTGTGCTTCGCTACCCTTTCTGTGCTGCGCTGCTATTTCTTTGCTGCGCTGCTCTTCCCATCCTGCATCATACTATCCCTGCGTCCTGTCCTGTCCGAGCCGCTTTACTCAATGTTCATGATCTCGTTCATTGACAATTTTGCGTTGATTACGGACTGGTACGGGAAGCGCTTGTAATTGGGCAGGAACTCGACAACCGCCCAGTCGTCATAGCCGATGTCCCGCACGGCATGCATTACGGCCTCGTAGTCCACGTCACCTTCAAAGAGATCGACGAACATGCTCAGCCCGCACGAGTCAAACCGGCAGTCGCAGAAATGCAGCTTCTTGATCCTCTTGCCAAGTATGCGTATCCACTGGTCGGGATAGCCTATATAAATGATATTACCCACATCAAAATACGCCCCCACATAGTCGGACCCTATCTCGTCCAGGAAACGCTTCATCTCCAGCGGGGACAAAAGGAACTTGTTCCATACATTTTCCACCCCGATGCAGACCTTCATCTGCGCCGCGAATTCCGAAAGCTCCGACAGCGCCTCCTGCGCACGGTCATACGCCACATCGTAGGATACGATGCCGGGGCCAAACGGCGTGCCCACGTAGCCCGGCACCACGAGTATGGTGTCAGCGCCGCAGACCGCGGCGGCTGTTATCTGCTGCCGGACGATGTCCTTCGCGTAGGCGGCGATTTTTTTATCGTCGCTTACGAGGTTGTTCGCCCAGAGGTTCCACGCCCCTACGCTGCAGATGGAAAGCCCCATGCCCTCCGCCATGTCCTTCATGGCAAGCATCTCTTTTTCGGTCGTCTTCATGTTGAGCTCGCCCGTTTCGCTCACTATGAGTTCTACGCCCTCATAGCCCGCTTTCGCGCACTGGCCCATCGCTTCCTTCAGATTCACATCCTCGCCGAATGTAAAAAAACTTACGCCCTGTTTCATATCTTCACCTTTTTCTTTCAGACCCTTCCGGTTCCCGTCAGCTCTTTTCAATCCTTTCAGGCCCTTCCGGTTCTTTGAAGCCCTTCCGGTTCCGTCAGCTCTTTCCGATTCTTTGAAGCTCTTCCGGTTCTTCAAGGCCCTTCTGATTCCCGTCAGCTCTTTTCGGTTCTTTCAGGCCCTTCCGGTCATTCCTGCATATTTCCGTCCCGCCCGCGGTCCGCCGTCAGTTGCAGTCCGCGTTCAGCGGGCCGGCCAGATCGCTTATAAAGAACAGCTTGCCGGGCAGGGTCGGCATGAAGCTCGCCGGAACCCACATGTCGGGCCCGTATCGCAGCGTCACCCAAAGGGACATGCCCTGCCACATCATGCCGCGCTCGTACGTGCCGTCGCAGCCGCCGATGATCCTGTCCGACTGCATGAACAGGCCGGGGCCGACCGTGTTCGCGAAACACGGCACCAGCGTCGTCCTGCTCTTGAAGCTGTGCAGCGCGTTCTGCTCGATGGTCATCGGGTTCAGCTTCGCGCCAAGTCTGTATGTCGGGCGCTTCCATTCGTCCACCGATGAAAACTCCTCGGCGAAATGGGGCTCCCAGAACGCGATGTGAAAACACCTGCCGACGCCGAACACCGTGATGAGCTTCGCTCCGTCAGCCTTGCACGCGGCGATCTTTTCCTCGTAGAGCGGAAGGTTGTCCTTGGTTGCGAAGTTGCGCTGCGCCACCGGCACAGTCAGATCGCCCAGTGGGTCATAAAACGCCTCTTCCATGGCGTTCTGGAAAGACCCCTTCGCCTTGCCGTCAAGCGTATTGCCCTCGGCGTCGCTCCATTCGTCCATATTGAAGACATGCACATGCCCGCAGTCTACCCCCCATTCGCTCAGAAAATACACGACCCACCGGTACATCCCCATGGGCCCGACGGGCAGGATGAGCGCAAGTTTTTCGCTCCTGTCACGCGCCGCCGTTATCGCAAGCGCGATCTCGTGGCCCATCATCATGCCAAACTCGGTGGCGTCGCCGCACGCGACCGGCGCGAAACCCTCGTGCCAGAAGCTTTGCCGGTCAAACACCTCGCCGGGCATATGCGAGCAGCAATCGTCTATCCTTTTCAGGTCCCAGCCCTTCGGGTAATAGTTTTCCAGGTTTGACCCTTTGATCGTGGACAGCATATCCATTATAAAATTCCTCCTTTTTGTAATTATTCCGGCAGCAGGCGCTTCGCCCAGAACCGCGGCCACCCGGCGTACTGCCGGAACCCTTCCGCGTACAGGCAGTTTGACTGCAGCCCCCGGTATTTGTTGCACGTGCGCACAAAATCAAGGAAATCGATGTGGTCGTGCTCCAGCATCCATTTCACCTGGCTCTCGTGGCAGGCCACCGCCTCGAGCTTCTGCTCGATCTCCTCGGTGATATCGACATATTCCGTCGGGATGAACCCGATCCCCGCAAGCGTGTCCATGTAATAGACCGGGACGAACAGCGGGTGGACCGCGGCGTCCGTTTCAAGGTTCGGGAGCGTGCAGCAGAAAGAGGCGTCCACGGCCAGCCTGCTCGACTGCTCATGGTCGCGCATATAGTCCTCGGGGTTGTGTGTAATAACGACGTCCGCTTTGGTGTAACGCACGATTTCCACCAGTTTGTCGCGGGCCTGCTTGTTGCTCCCCTCCACCATCGCGTCCCCTATGTCCACGGTGAAGGACTCCGCGCCCAGCACGGCCGCCGCCCTCTGCGCTTCCTTGCGCCTTATCTCACGCAACTCCTTAGGCTTTATTATCATATGGCCCATGTCGCCGTTGGCGATATGGCACATGAAAACTTTGTGCCCCTGCTTTGCGTATTTTGCCAGCGTGCCCCCGCAGCCGATCTCAAGGTCGTCCGGGTGGCAGCCGATTCCCAGTATATTCATTTCCTCATGCCTTTCGTTTACCCGGTCTTAAACCCTGCCGACCGATTTCAGCCAGTCATACGCGTCTTTGGCGGCCTGGTTGGCGATATCGAGGTCGCCGGGCTGGTCCTTGTCGCGCATGCAGTAGTCCTCCGTGTATTCCACCTCCACGCTGTACACGCCGTCATAGCCTTGCTCGTCCATATAGTCCATGAACTCCGCCAGCGGCAGCTCGCCCTTGCCCACGGCGGGAAGGTTCCAGCTGTTGTCCATTCCGACCTTGTCCTTCAGGTGCACATACTTCACGTCGCCCACGCATGTCTTTATATCGTCAATAGGCGATACGCCGCCGTAGAAGACGACATTGGCCGTGTCGTAATTGATCCCGACCAGGGGGGAGCCGACCCTCTGCGTGACGCGGTAGAGCTGCTCGCCCAGCCCGTATTCGCCGTGGGTCTCCAGCGTCATTGTGATGCCATACCTCTCAAGCAGCGGGAGCAGCGTGCTGATATTCTCGACCAGGACGTCGTCGGCGACGACCTCCTCTTCGCCGAAGTGCGCCTCCCCGGTCGAGGTGATGATATTGGGGATGCTCATCCTGCTCGCCAATATGATGTTCTTCTTGAAATCCTCGAGGCGGTCCTTGTCCGTCAGGTTGCAGTGCCCGCTGAGCCCCGCGATCTTCAGGTCATATTCGATCAGCCTCTTGGAGTACCACAAAATCTCGTCGTCATGCATCTCGGGCATCAAATGCTCCGTCCATCCGCGCACGGCGCACGGCTCGATATATTTGAAGCCCGCGCGCGCGATCCCCTCCATAGCCTCCAGCAGGGTAAACCCGTGGTACGAATTTGTGCTGTACGCAATAATGTTTTTCTTTTCTTCCTCTTTCTTTTTCATTATGCTCTCCTTCCCGCCGGCCACCCGGCTTTGTCCCAATACGGTTCAGCGAATAATATTTTTATAATTTTTTCATCCCTGTCTTCAATTATTTATGGTCAGGTCTCAAAGGAGTAGATCCCCCTCAGCATCATGTACGCCGCGCCTCTCCTTTTCCCCTCATTGTCCACCCCGGAATACTTCACGGTCATGCTGTTGTCCTCGTTCATCAGCGTGTACTGCGAGAGCTCCTTGTTGATCATTTCAAGGAACCTGTCGCCAAAGAGCATAACGCTCCCGCAAAGGTAGATATGGTCGGGCTGGTCGGCGCTTACCACCCCGAAAAGCCAGCGGCTTATTTTCGCCGCCATCCCGGACAGCGCCTCCGTGACCAGCTTGTTGCCGTCTTCCAGGTACTGCCTTATCGCCCTGATGCTGTCCTTGTTTGCCTCGGAGTCAAAGATGTCCTCCGCCGGCAGGCTGAGCCCGGCCTTCGCGTTGACATCCTCAATGATCCTGATCACATTGCAGGCCGCCTCAAAGCACCCGCGGTTGCCGCACTTACACAAAGGTCCGCCCGGCTCGGTAATGATATGCCCTATCTCCACGGGGAAATAGTACTCGCACTCCGCCTCGTCGTTGGTGAAGACCAGCGCCGCGCCTATGCCCTCCGAATACTCAATGGTCATCTGGCGGACATTCCTCTTGCTGTCGCCAAGGATGTGCTCGGCATACGCAAATATGCTGGAATCATTGTCGACGCGCAAAAGGACATCACCGAAAACCGCCCGCATCCTGTTGAAATTGCGCTCTATGACATCCGGGCGGATGGACAGCTCCGTTGACGAAGCCAGCACGTTTGAGTGGTCTTTCAGCACCGGGCCCGGATATATTACAGACACCCCGCCCACAAGGCCCTTTTCGATATTGCGGCTTTCGAGCATCTGAAGCATCGTGTCCAGAATGTCAAAATCCCCTGCCGTGTCCCCCAGCACCTTATATGTCTCCACTTTTTCGATGTTCAGGTCGTACAGCGAGCAGAGGAAGCTCCTGTTGAAAAGGTCGACGACAAAGAAGTACATCCCTTCCCCACGCACATAGAGGTACTTCGGCTTCCTGCCCATCGTCTCGATGTTTTCGTCGTGCTCCTCGTAGACCAGGCCGCTTTCTATCAGCTCAAGAACCAGAAAAGACACCGTCGTGGCGCTCAGCCCCGTCATCTTTGCCAGCTGGACGCGCGAGACCGGCGTGTGCTTCCGTATCAGGTTGAACAGCAGCGTCGTGTTGTTCTTCTTCGTCTGCTGCTGCGAGAAACCTTGCTTTATATCCCCTGAATACTTCATTTGCCTCTTACTTTTTCAACCGCTTCCTTTTTTCAAAACCAATTAATCAACCCGCTGGAATAAGCGCCACGCCGATTTTCCTGCCGCTACAGCTCCAAAATATCCTTTATCCCGCTCTCAACGACCTTGTCGACCTCCGCTTTCTTGTAGGCCGGCAGCTCGAAACCCGGCGCGTTTTTCACCAGGCCCTTCCATTTTTCATCCGCCCGCGCAAGCAGTTTCGCGTCGCACTCGCCCGGCAAAGTCCCGCCTACCGAGCTGAAATCCCTTTCGAAGATATCGGAATCCCAAAGATAGTCGCGGAAGTTGCGTACCGTATGCTCGTGCCCCAGATATGTCTCGCCCTCCGCAAACGCAATGTCGGAGATGGCCTCAAGCGCCATCGTCTCCTCGTTGATATCCGTCCCCTTCGCGAACTGGTACATGGCGTAGTTGATGTCCAGGTCCACCATGGCCTGCGTGGGCGAGAAGACCGACGCGTTGTCCAGCACCCCCAAAGGAAGGGGCATGGCCGCGCACGCGGCAAGCGTGAACTGGCGGAACATCTTCGCGTACGCCGCCTGGATGCCGGGGTATTTCGCCTCTATATAGGCCGGCTCGATATTGTGGACGATGCCGTACTTATACCTGAACAGTTGATAAAGAAGGACGTCCGTAAGGACTGCGGACGGCGTTGAAAAGCGCAGCTGCATCGTCCGGAAATCCATTTCCGCGCTGATGGAGGCGGAATAATAGAACACATCCGGGTTCAAAAGCGAAGCGGCGACAATGCCTCCGATCATTTCCGCGGCTGCGACGATGGCGCTGCCCGCCGGCGTGACGGGCGTCGTCGCCCCCAGGATGGGCATGGACGAAAAATTGATCGGGTAGCCGTGCTTCAGCGCCTCTTCCAGCACGTCGCAGGAGCGGTTGTCGACCCTCAAAGGGGATGTGGTGCACATCACGGTCACAACGATGGGCGGTACTGTTTTCAGCGCTTCTTCATCCCCGTCCACCGCTATCTCCGCCAGCATGCCCAGGTATTTGAGCTGCTTTGCCGAGTAGGTGCCTACCCATCCGGGCTTGGGGGTGTTTTCCATGAGTATCCTTGCGGACTCAAGCGTCTCGATCCGCCCGTCAAACCCGTCAAGGATGAACGGCGCGCACACGCCCTTCACGGCGTCTATCGCGTTGCCCAGCCTTATCATATCGACCTGGTCTTTTACCTCCGGCTTGCGCGTCTCATTCTTTTCGTAGTCGTAGATGAAGGGAGTCGCGTGGCCGTAGTCGCAGCAGAACTCATCGGGGAAACTGACGGAGCCTTCGGGCTGTTCCCTGCAAAAGGGGTGCCACAGGGAGGAGCGCTCCATCCTGTACCTGCCCGCCTGCGCCGAAACCTGCCTCTCCACCATTTCGGGAGGAAAACGGGCTGCGCCGGTCTCAAAATCGACGTCGCAGCCCCTTTCCGCCAGCTCTTTCAGCAAATAGCCGCTGCAAAACTTGACTCCTGTATTTTTTAGCACGTGGAGCATACCCTCATGCAGCATATCAAGTTTTCTGTCGTCCGCGGCCTTCAGCATCCCAGTCAACATGGCTTTTCCTCCCGGGTATTACCTCTGTTATAGGATCACGAAATCCCTCGTGCCCTACGGGATCACAAACCCTTCCGTGTCCGGCAGCTTGTCCAGACCGGGCTTGTCCCATTCATCCTCAAGGCCCAACCCCGTAAGGTCGGCCACGATATTGCGTTTTTCCGCCTCATACATACGCCAGATCACGCGGTTGCCCTGCAGCGCGCCGCCGCCGTCGCATATCGGGCGCACGTCGTTAAGTACGCAGTCGGCAAAGTAGCCCAGCTCATATTTTGGCAGATGGCTGGTCTCCTCGCAGGTGAAGATCAGCTCCGCTTCGTCCGACACCTCCGAATAAGTAGCGAGGTCTTTTGTCTGGTGCAGGTACATCTTGCCTTCGTTCAGGCAGCATTCCACCATGCCGTCCTCAAAAATCGTATGGATGCAATAACTGTGCCGCGTACCTTTTGCCCCCCATGTGCCGAAGTGGTAGCCCAGGCGGCCGCCCTCAAACTCAAAGATCGCGTTGCTCGTGCCTTCCAGCTCGACCCATTCCGTGCACAGCCGCGTGCCCATATGCGCGCCCTTCACAGGCCTGCCCATCATCCACAGCATCAGGTCCACATAGTGGCAACCGTGGGTATAGAACTGCCCGCCGCCGGACGGCTCCGCCATCGCGAGCCAGTTGCCCTCTGGCAGCCATGTGTACTGCTCCGTCCAAATGGACATCTGATAGAAATTGCCATAGGTCTTGTTGTCGATCAGCTCCTTCAGCTTCACCACCATCGGGTGGAAACGCATGATATAGCCGATCATCAGCTTCACATTCTTCTCATCGGCGAAGTGCGTGATGTTCAGGCACTCCTCCTCGTTGAGCGCCAGCGGCTTCTCCATCAGGCAATGCTTGCCCGCTGCGATGATATCCATGCCGACAGGATAGTGCAGGTTGTGCGGAAGGGCCACGATAAAGGCGTCCGCAACGTCAAACAATTCTTTATAGTCCGTTGTCGCGTGCTCCGCGCCCAGGAAATCGGCCACTTTCCTGGCGCTCTCCAGATGCCTGGCGCAGGTCCCCGTCACCTCGATCTTGTCCTTCAGGTCGCCGAACACCTTCGCGTAATAGTCGGAAATGAATCCGCACCCAACGATAGCCAGTCTTACCTTGTCCATTGAATACCTCCTTTGTTTGATACTGCGAATACTATTGGTTTTTCTTTTGCTGTGAAATGCCTGTTACTGCGAAACTATGGCTGTTGATTTCGTACATGTAATTATTTATTCCTCTGGAATATATAATATACCGCTTTTCCTGCCTGTCAATACACCAGCGTGAGGTTTCGGTTATGTTTTGGAGTGGTTTTGGAGTGTCCTTCCTTCCCTCCTCCTTCTGTCTTACCTGCGCAGGTAGGCCAGGCCGAGGAGGCCGGCGATGAATACGGCGATGATGAGCAGGAGCATGCTGCCCTGCATAGAATATGCGGCTATCGCGCCCAGGACCGGGGGGGCGACCGTGCCTGTGATCTGCATCGAGAGGAGCATGGCCGACGTCGGCAAAAGGGTTTCGCCTTCGTAGGTCACGATGCACCTGTTGATCATCGCCGGCAGGGAATTGCCGGTAGCCAGGGCCCCGGCGCCGACCATGGCGCACATGATCAACGGGTTGTCCGAGAAGACGCCGATGCTGAGCGTCACGCCCGCCAGGAAGGAGCCCCAGGTATGCAGTTTCATATTGTCTACCGGCAGCCTCGGGGCCACAAACCTGCTGACCGAGGTGCAGACCCACATGATGGTGACGCACGTCATCCCAAGCGATTCGGCCCCGTGCTGCACGCTCATATACCGTACAAGCCAGGCGAACAGCCCGTATTGCATCGTGTAATAGGTCATGCACGACGCTATCAGAAGGAGCCTTTTTTTGTCTTTGAAAAACAGCACGATCTGCCTGCCGGTAAGCTTTGGCGATTCCATTTTTGTAAAAACAACCTGCCCGCCGGCAATTTTCAGGCATACCGCAAAACAGATGATCGTCAAAAGGATGACCGGCGCAAGGATCATGTACGCCCCCTGCCAGCTGTTCTTCAAAAGCAGCGCGGCAATTGCTATCGGGGCTATTATCGCGCCCACGCCATAACAGCCCTGCATCGTGCTCTGGTATTTCGCGCTTCCCTCGCCGTAAACGTCAACGATGCTCGAATTTGCGTAAGTGTCGGTCCAGCCCAGGCAGACGCCCAAGACCAGTGACACGCAAAGAAGCATGATGAATGACCCCGACAAGCCCGTCAGCGCCATCATTACAACAGTTATCAGCCCGCTTATAACGAGCATCGTTGTCTTTTTGGTTTTCCAGCGGAAGGCGACGGTCGATATGATCGCGGCAGTGATGCCTATGTTTATCACGCTGTTCATATAGCCCTGCGACGCGCCGAGAAGGCCGAAGTGTTCGATGACATGGTTAACGAGGACCCCGCTTATCGTCTTTGCGACCGCAAAGCCGACAACCAGGATCATCAGCGAGTTAGTAAAGATCTTCATAATCCGGGCGCCGCCGCAACCCCTAAGCGGAAAGGTTTTTTCCGGGTCATCAGTTGCACTCTGCGATGAGCGGCCCTTTCAGCTCTTTGACGACGAAGAACTTCCCGGGCAGTGTCGGCATCCAGCTCGAAGGCACCCAGATGTCGGGCCCGTATTTCAGCGTAACGAAGAACGTCATGCCCTGCCAGTTCATGCCCCTTCCGACCACGCCGTCAACCCCGCCGATGCAATAGTCGGAATTCATGAACAGGCCGGGGCCGATCGTGTTGGCCCGCGCGGGGATCTGCGTCACCCTGCTCTTGAAGCTGATAAGCGAGTTTTGCTCTATCGTCATGGGGTGCAGCTTTGCGGCAAGCCTGTACGGATCCTTCATCCAGTCCGCTTCGCTCTCGTAGTCGGCGGCGAAATGCGGCTCCCAGAAAGCGATGTGGAAGCAGCGCCCGATCCCGTAGATGGTGATGAGCTCGCCGCCCCCGTCCTTGATCTTCTGAATCTTTTCGGGGTAGGACGGCAGGTTCTCAAATGTCGCGAAATTGCGCTGGGCCTTTGGCACGGTGTAGTCCCCAAGCGGTCCGTAAAACGCCGTTTCCATCGCGTTGGTGAACGCGCCGGGGTGGTCGGCCGGAAGCGTCCTGCCCTCCGCGTCGCTCCACTCGTCCATATTGAAACCCCATACATGGTCGCAGCTGAGCTTCCAGTCGTTTATGAAATAGGCAACCCAGTGGTACATGCCCATCGGCCCGGCGGAGAGGATCAGCGCCATCTGCTTGCCCTCCTCCCGCGTGCGCTTTATCTGCTTCGCGATCTCATAGCCCATCTGCATATTGAAGCTCGCGACGTCATCGCACTCCTCCGTCACAAAGCCCTCGTTCCAGTGGGGCATCCTGTCAAGCGCGCACTCCGGCGGCGTAGCGCAGCAGTCTTCTATCTTTTGAAGGTCCCATCCCGCGGGGAAAAAGCCTTCCAGCATCGAGCCCTTTATCGTGTCCATCATATTCATTGTCCATTACCTCCTCTTGCAATATCTAACAACCCCGTCATCTCCACTTGTATATCCTGTCGGTGTCGGCGTAAGTGTCATATATCTGCTTCAGCTGTTCGTTGCGGGCGATGACGCCTTCGTCATAGATGGTGTCGACCTGGCTTGGGTAGTGCAGGTAGGCCAGGCGCAGTATCTCCTTCGGGTACCCGGCAAACGCCCGGTCCGCAAGCGCATGCTCCGCGATGAAATCATCGTTGACCCTGCTTTCATCATCCGTCATGATGCCCGCGTACGGCTTGTCCTCCGCGAAATAGAACGCCGCCTTTGGCTCTGCGGCCTTTGATTCTGCGGCTATCATGGCGCGGACGCCGGCCTCGCGGACTATGAAATGGTCGATATGCCCTTTCATCGAAAGAGGCAGCACGATGGCGGTATCGTCCCTGCCGGCCAGCTCCAGTATGCAGGCTTCCAAACGCCGAAGGATGTCCCAGTCGGATCCATCCATCGTCTCATAGCTGCCAAAGGCCATTTCCATCTCGCCTTCGCTTTCGTTGAAGACCTTCCCCCTTACCTGGCTCTCGTCCTCGCCCATCACCCGGTAGATGAAATTCCTGGGCCCCAGAAGGTCGTCCAGGCATTCAAGGTCCTCAATGAAGCGGATCCCCGTCGCGTACTGCAGCCGTTTCAGGCTCCGGTCCTTGTTGCCCTCAAGGTCGCGTTCCTGGTAATTTGTGCGGGACATGCAGCTGATATTCGTGAAGCGCTTTGTATCCAGCAGCCCGCGCCCCTTCATCCCGAGCACATAAGATCCCAGGAAGAACAGGAAATCATCGTAATGTGGCGATACACAGACAATCTCAGGCTCGGGGATCACATCTTCAATATTCTGATAAAACATCAACTCTCCTTCCGTCCCGGCAGTTGGCAGCTTCCTCGGTCACGATCTCCAGCGGGTCGTCATAGCTTACTGTCAGCGTGCCGGTACCGGCCACTATTACATACGCGTCCCTGACGAACTACACGAAGGCCTCAGCCTCCCCTGACAAACTCCACGAAAGCCTCCACGTTTTCAAGCGGCACGTCCGGCTCAAGGATGTGCGTCGGCGCAAGGATAAGCCCCCCGTTTTTCCCGACGGTTTCCATCATTTTGCCGCAGGCGCGCCGGACGTCCTCAGGCGAGCCGTATGGGAATGTCGTCTGCGTCCCGATCGTCCCCCAAAAGCTCAGCTTGCTGCCATACTTTTCCGCGACTTCAACGGGGTCCATGCATTCCGGCTGCACCGGGTTGAGGATATTGACGCCGACCTCGATAAGCCCGGGGATGATTTCCATAATGTTACCGTCTGAATGATAGAAGATGACCACGTCGGGGTTCACGCTTTTCGCGACGCAGATGACGTGGAACAGCCTGTAACTGAGGAACTTGCGCCACATGCCGGGGCTCATCATCATGCCTCTTTGCGTGCCCACGTCGTCGCCGAACACTATGACGTCGACGCCGGCCAGTGCCCATTTCGCGGCGACATGCGCTTTGAAGTCCATCATGCGCGAGAGCAGGGTCGCGGCTGCCTGAGGGTCTGTACGCATGGCTATCAGCAGCTCTTCCAGCCCGCAAAGGTACCAGGACGATTCAAAGATGTCGATGAACGCGGGCACCGCCCCTCCGCCAAGCCCCGAATCGGCGCCTCCATATATGCCGCTCATCACTATATAATCGCGGCTTTTCAGATCCTCTACCTGCTCCTTCACGCCCTCCCAGCGGTAGTCTTCCAGGAAATCGGGGAACGGCAGCGCCCCGATATTGTCGACCGTCAGGCGCCCGGCAAGCGGGCCGTGCATCTTGTAAAAGTGCGCCGTGCCGCCGCGCTGCATGCCGACGCCCCATTCGTTTATCTCACAGCCCGGGGGCATTTTCCCA
>Ga0082212_10006269_pt1 | contig 16031 bp, 22 predicted proteins | sample TergutNt197P3_FD_71548 | JGI IMG/M metagenome (GOLD analysis project Ga0082212, IMG submission 71548) | Neocapritermes taracua P3 segment gut microbial communities from Petit-Saut dam, French Guiana - Nt197 P3 | ecosystem: Host-associated > Arthropoda: Insects > Digestive system > Gut ... | reverse complement strand
TAATCCGGTGCTCTTTTTTCCGCATCCAGTATTCCTTTGCAGAAAGCCGCACTATGCTGGTAATATACGCATCAAAACTTGCGCCCCGGTTGGTATAATGATCGATAGCCCTGCTTAATCGGGGATACAGCCAACTGATAAAATCATCGCGGGTGTCGCAGTTAAAATGGGATATGGAAAAGCGCCGCGGGTTCGCCCTGATGTATAAAAAAAGCTTTCCCTCCATTTTTTTCCTGTCGATACGTCCATGGAGGTAATCGTCAAACAAAGAATTAGGATTTTCCCTTTCTTCAATAATCGCTGCCGGGTGCATAATGTGCTCCTTGTAAAATCTGTATACCAGTATTCAGGGAAAAAATATGTTTTTTGCTTGTATTTTCCGTGCGAAAATGACAAAAGTCATACGAAATATTCTATAAAATCTTAAATACTGCGATTTGGTATCCTGTTGTTCCAAATTATGAAGTATTAAAACCAATTGTTTTAGTTTTGGACGGCCTTTCTATGAGGTTATTCAAAGCTATTATTATTTCATTCACACGTTTGTCGTTCTTTTCAATGTAGAGCATGAGGAGTTTCCGTAATTCTGCAATTTGATCATTTGACGGGCTTTGGGAAAGCACATATTGACGCATACGAACAAATATTTTCATTATTTGTATATTAATACCAATTGCCGTATCAGAATTCAAAACACTTGACAACATGAGAATGCCATGTTCAGTAAAGACGTAAGGCTTATATTTTCTGGAGTTTTTGGTAAAGGTCGCAATTTGCGACCTTAGATTTACCCATTCCTCATCCATTAACTGGAACATAAATTCTTGTGGAAATCTTTTAATATTTCGTTTTACACTCTCATTTAAGCGCTTAAGTTCAACTCCATATAACCCGGCAAGGTCACTGTCAAGCATAACCTTTTGTCCCCGGATTTCGTATATCATGTTTTGTATTTGTGTTAATGCTTTTGCCATATATTCCCCAAAACTGTATATAAGGTTAATATATGGCGGATGCTTGTATTGGAATTGAAGTTTCTCCTACCTTTTTCCGATAATAAAAAAAACGGAGGAAGGCATGAAACGGTACTGCATCAAAAGCCGGCCTGACAAATCGGAATTTTTGGACATCCTTTCGGAAACCGATGAAGGGTACAAAATCAGGCTAACCAAGGTAAGCGACGGGGACGAGAGGATTAAGGAAGATTTTATCAACCGGCATCTTTTTGACATCTGCGTAAAAACAGGTTACCTTGCCGAATTGGCAGCTGTGGAATTCGGCTTCTCGGCTGCATAAAATTCAACAATAATCAATAATATTGATACAATTTCCCATTGAATAAGGCTCCCTAAGCTACTACACTGCCCGTATGAGAATACGGGCAAAGATTTTTATGATAGTCCTCCCCCTCATCATTGTAACCCTTACCCTGGCGCAGATCGCATCATATTTTAACGCCAAAAACGGCATTACTAGAATCGCGCAGCAGTTTTTAAGTTTTAAGGCATCGGAATTAAAAAAATATACGCAAAGCCAGTGGGATCTCCTTGTTGAAAACAACTACGATTCCCACCCCCGCATGATCCAGGCTGCCAGGGAAGCGGCGGCTTCCTATGCGCAAAGCATCCTATTAAGCGACAGCGAAATCATCCTTGCCCTCAACGATTCGGGCGGACTTGTTATGAGCACTTCCCCCCTTACCATAACCGAAGAAGAACGGGCAAAACTTATGCCCCTGCTGGAAGATACAAGCGAAGCCCTTCTGGAGGCGGAAATCGGGGGCACGGCAAGGGTATTCCTGTCCTTTTATTTTCTCCCCTTCCAGTGGAATGTGCTTATAACGGAAGAACGGCCGGTGTTCTATGCCGATGCGGATAAAATAACAACCCAGGCAATTATAACCCTGGCCATTTCCCTTGCGGCGGCAGCGATTCTCCTTGCATTGTTTTCCGGGCATATAACCAGACCTTTGGGCAGGGTAATTGGGGCGATGAGCAACATTATTGCCGGGGGCGATCTTTCGAGGCGGGTTGCAGTGGAATACCGCGACGAGACAGGCCGCCTGGCGCTGACCTTTAATGCCATGCTGGCGGAACTGGAAAAAGCCTATGAACGGATAAAAGGCCAGGCTTTTGAAGCCGTACTTGCCCAAAAAAAGGAAGAGCGTGTCCGCAATATTTTTCAAAAGTATGTCCCCAGGGATTTGATAGAAAAATTCTTTGCCTCCCCGGAATCAATGCTGGTTGGGGACAACCGGGACCTTGCCATTCTCTTTTCGGATATCCGCAGCTTTACCACAATTTCCGAAGGGCTTGCCCCCGACGAACTTGTTAAATCCCTGAACCGTTATTTTTCAGGACAGGTTGATATCATCATGAACAGGAACGGCATTGTAGATAAATATATCGGCGATGCGATTATGGCCTTTTGGGGCGCCCCGGTAAAACATGAAAATGATGCGCTTCAGGCAGTATTGTCCGGCCTGGATATGCTTGATGCAGTAAGTGCGTTTAATGCCAAACAAAGGGAAATCGGCAAGACAGAATTCCACATCGGCATTGGGATCAATTACGGCACCGTTACCGTGGGCAACATTGGAAGTGAGCGGAAGATGGACTATACGGTAATCGGCGACATGGTAAACCTTGCCAGCCGCATGGAAGGACTGACCAAGCCATACCATGCAGAAATCCTGATCAGTGAAACTGTGTATGCAGAGCTGGAAAAAAATACAGGACAGCTCCCGGTACGGCTTTTGGATACCGTTGCGGTAAAAGGCAAAACCAGAGGTGTAAAGATCTATACAGTAAAACGGAACCTTAATGAAAAAGAAACCTGTGCATGGGCCATACACAACACAGCCATGGAATTGTATTACAAAAAAAACTTTGTTCAGGCTATTTCAAAATTTGAAGAAGTCCTTTCCCTTCTGCCGGGCGACTTTAACGCAGCCAATATACTGGAACGCTGTAAAGCATATCAAGTTGATGCGCCGCCGGAAAACTGGGACGGCGTTGAAGTGATGAAGACCAAGTGAACACAAAAATTATTGCTGGCGTTCCTTGCATTACATGTGCTTATTTTTAACGCTGGTATAATCCAGCCACGCTAGTGTTCTGTTATTTTGGTAACCAAATATTACAGAACACTAGCCCATCAACCTCATCATCCTGATTGGATAATACAATATCTCAACCCAATTCATTCCCAGAGTGAAACGTATCAGCAAGGGCTGTAGAATATTTGCATATACTCCATAACAAATGAAAAGAATAAGAATCTTATATAAAATATTTCCGAAAAGATGCTCCCGTATCATGTGATAATACTTTTGAGCAACCTCGTTTTCAATTTCACAAGCTGATTTAACAATACCCAAATATGCACAAAGAGAATGGATTTTTGATGTAAAAGCATTGGTCGTTTTATAGTATTTTATTTGGCAATTATTCCGGATAATATTTTCTATTGCTCTTTGAAATGACCATTCTTTAAATGCAATTTTCAAAAAATATGTTATCCATCCCCGGTACGATAATATCTGCATAATTATACGAACAATAAGGTAAACTGTTCTGCCGGTTAAAATAATCAACAGGGCGGATGCTATAATAATTCCTATATTACTAAAGGAATTGATAATGCTTGAAATGATAGATACTATTATAAACAAACCATTCAATACTGAAAGAATTATTATATTTTTTTGATATTCAAAATATACAGTATTGATTTTATTTTTTGTGGAATTAACAGATAAATCTATTTTTCTGGAAATAAAATAATTGGGAATGCCCTCTGTAAAAAATGCAGTTATTATTTCACTCATATCTAAGTTTACCATATTACCCCCTAAGGCAGACAGAATCTCTGCCTTAGGGGTTTCAATACTTTAGCTTCACATCCAATCCATCAATTTATCTGTCATCCATTCAAACGGGGCGCAGAGTAAGTCGCCGACTTTTTCAATACCCGCAACAATGCCATCGCTGATTTTGTCCGAAAGTTTGTCTTCATAAATGTCGTCATCTTCTTCCGGCGCAGGGTCGTCTTCGTCCCTGTTTTTTACATAACAAGGTTCAGCGCTAAGTTCCTTCCAGACAGTTTTTTCCCGTGCTTTTAATTCGGCAAGCGCTAATACAGCTTCACGATGAGGCATATCGCTTTCTTCAATCTCAGCGTGTTTTTTGCTGATTTCGTTCAGAGATTTCAATGCACTTTCAAGAGTTGATAGAACAGACTTATCAATGTCCCACTTTCTTGCAATATGTTTCAAAAGCCGCTTCCTGTCTCCGCTGTAGTTATTATCGAAAATAACCATTTTAATATAATCGAAAAGCAGGTAAGGCGCTCCTCTTAAATTGTTACAAGTAAAGCTGGTAACAAACCTATAATAATAACCGTTTCCTATTTTACATTTATCGTTTCCGTCAATAACCCTGTCACATTCATCCATGATACAATCGTAACTGTTATCATCCGGGTCAATGCCGTCAAGGAAAGCTCCTCCCTCGCGGATAATAGCGTCCCGTACGGATATAAGTTCCGCAAGTTTATCATCATCGTGATTGATTTCCGTCCCGGTAATGCCCATGAAAACGTCAAGTTTTTTCAGGTCTTCGCCATTCATTTTTCTGTCTACAAACAAAAGCAAAAACGCGATAATGGCATACCGGTCATTCTCCTTCCAAATAATTTTGGCTGGTTCAATTTGTTCTTCATCCGTTTCTAAATTATAATCTTTACAAACTGCCATGATTTCCTCCTTAAGATAAAACCTGCATAAGCGGGCTTTTATAATTGAAATTATACTTTCATTGGTACGACAAATGATGTCGTAGTAAAAAGAAAATGTTTTTTTTATTTAGTAAGCAAAACAGCTAATAGCGAACCCAAGGGTCTTCTTTAACACTACGGCGGCCGCAACTAGGGCATTTGGTGATTAACGGGATTTTTACACCCCTGAACATACGGCCGCATTTTTTGCAAACAAGGTTTTTCCGTTCGTACCATTCAGGTCTTTTTATGTTAGAAGCAGCTTTCATATCCGTATAACCTCGCTCATAGCATTAAACTGCTGTTTGAAATCATCAATCCCGGAACCGGGGCTGTCCTGATAAATACTCTGAATACTATCCAGAGCAATACGCAGGATTTCATCATTATTTATCTGCAAAGCGCTGTCAATAAGCTTGAAATACTTCTCGTAAAGTTCACCGCGTTCCCCAAAGCGTTTTTTCAAAAACTCAAGCATTACATGACGCTGTGAGCGTATGACCGTGATTGCGCTTTTTCTTTTTCGTTCAATATTTACCCGATTGGTTTTTTCATGCTCCAGTGTTTTGGCATATTCGGTGACAGCGGATAACACACCGTTGATAGTTTCTCCATATAAACGCCGCTCTCGATGCCGCCTTTCCTCCTCCTGTTCTTCCTGGTAACATTCATCTTCATCATAGGGAACAACATCATAATCTTCCTCATCATCAATGTTTTCACACATTTTTAACCTCCTGTTCTATTTTACGAAATATAATGCCCGACTTTTTTGTAAGCAAACCGTTGGCGTTGCAAATATCCGTTTCAATAACCTGTTTAAGCGATTTTATTAGCAATACAGAAGTATCAATCTCTTTCATAGCCTCACTAGAAAGTTCTGTATCATCGGCGGCAAGCGATTGCAATACTTCCAGCGATTTTTTAAGTTTCGCCGACAATGAATAAAGCAAATCCCCGCCTTCCGTTATTCGTTTTTTTATCGTTTTCAATCCGGCAAGAACGCCGGACATTCTTTCTGTTTCAATTTTGGCTTCTACAGAAGCTTCTTGCGCTTTTGATTTTGCAAGGTTGCCGCTTATTCCCCATGAAATACCAGCCATTGTAATTCCGGCATAAGGAATCGCAGGCAGCCGTTTGGAAGCATTTCCAATACCGGACGCGCCTACTTTTATTAACACAGGCGTATTTTTGTAGGGGATATTATCATTTAATGCTGTACTTATGCCAACAGAAATACAGTTAAGAACGTCGCTTGCCTGAATACAGGTTTTTTCCAGATTTTCAAGTTCAGCATTGATAAACCGGATGCTTTCAACAGCAGCCGTTTTATATGCCGACAAATCAATGGATTTATATTTCGATAGTATTTTAACTGCATTTCTGATGACTATAGTATAAGCTTCAAGTTTTAAGCGGCCAAAGCTCTGGAGTTTTTTTTAATCAGTTTAGCCTGCCGCCTGATTCGGGAAGCCATTTCCCGGTATTCTCTATCGGCTTCGGCTTTTAGCTGTTTTGCCTTCCGGTAATCAATGGCTCCTTTTATACCAGCGCCAATTCCGAACGCCGTAGCTCCAATTCCGATAACTTCGCCTACAGTTACAGTTGTCGCAACCGCAGGGGCAAATAAAAATGGTAAGAAGAACATACGCTTCCTCCAAATAATTTAATAACCGTTTCCATACGGAAACAAGCAGAGTATCCTACGCCGAAAGCGGCATTATTACCGCATAAGTTTCTTTCTCGGCGTTTAATTCTTTAAGCAATAAGGCTTTCTGTTTTTCATTCTGGGTATAAACTACCCAGGGTTTTTCTGACAGGTCTGCGAGAAAGTCAGGATTTATTTTTTCACCTGACATTTTTGTAAATGAATTGTAAATACGGCTGTTTTTGTATCTGGCAGTTTTATTAATTGTGATACAGCCGCGGCGTACTACATTAGTTGGAACAACATTTTGCCAATTGGGAAAATTGATATATGAGACAGGTTCACCCAGTTTTATTGTACCGTTATGTATAACCGGCTTGTAGTTTCCCGGTTTTATCTTTGTTCCAATTTCGGTAACGTGCATTCGTTTTCCGTCAGTTGCAATTAATCGGCTTCCATTTTTTGTTTGTTCAATATGCAGAACATTGCTAAACACCGTATTAGTGTTTTTGCCGCAAGCCCTCAAGATGAACTTTATTTTCTCATATTCCTTTAGGTTTCGCCTTTCGTTGAAAATATACGAGAAAGTTTTCCGCTTCATCTGCGTATTACGTGCCGTTATAGGTTTAATGGTACTGTTTGTCTGGACAAATTGAGGCCGGTTTGGTTTTTTGTGTTTCCTTGGTTTTCTCAAGTTTACAGTTGTTTCCGTCCTTGTTGTTTCATGTTCGCCTTTCATTGGAAACGGAATCGTGAAAAGAGGATAATTTAGGAATGAGACAATTTTATTTCCAATGGTTTTTGGGAATGAACGAAAGTTCTTTTTTACAGGTTTTACTTCAGATAAATTAGTCCGGTTCATCTATACCTCCAAAATAAAATAATAAGGCCGCCCATAAGGACAGCCCTATAACGAATCAGATAAAACGTCAGAAAGTCGGCTCCATTATTTCATCTTCTTCCGCTACTGTGTTTCTCTCTTTTTTGAACTCAGGGCGGTATTCAATATGTTCGGCGACAATGGCAACTTTTGAATGGGGTTTTCCGTCAGGACCGTTCCAGCGGTCTTGTTTCAAACGCCCCACAACACGAACGCCGCGCCCTTTTTTGGATTTTTCATAACAGGATTCAGCAGTCCGCCCCCATGATTCTACATCGAAAAATGATACTTCTTTTTCATAGCCGCTTTCTTTTTTATAAAAACGGTTTGAAGCAATGCAGATAGTACAAACCGGCGCGCCCTTTGGGGTATTCCGCAATTTTGCTTCCCTGATAATGTTTCCTTCGATAAGGATACTGTTAAGATTGTTCATAAGCCCTCCATGAAATTAATCATTAAAATATTAATACCGGTTACCGCTCAAGATTTGATGTGTTTTCTTTGAACGGTATCGGTATTTGAAAAGAGAATAAAGAATAGGCAGGATTTGTTAGGCGGCTTTCTTATTCCGTTTTTCACGTTCTTCAGTCAGAAAGTCTTTCAAGGTTAAAAGTTCCTTAAAGCCTTCTTCTGTAAACTTTGTATCCTTGATTAACTGCCTCGCCTCGTTGCGTTCGTCTTCGCTGAAGTATTCCTTGCCGTTTTCAGAAGCGGTTACTATGCTGCCAATATCTTTAATAACCGCCATACTCCGTTTTTTCAGGGAATCATCGCTTGCATTTGAAGCGTTTTTTTTGGGTGCGGGAGGTTTTGCTTCAGGCTGGGTTTCAGTTTCAACTTCCTGTTTTGCCGCAGTTCCGCAATTAAGCCAATCATACAGGGCGATGCCAAAATCCTCTCCCGGCTTTTCAATCGTTTCATCCTGAAACTTGCCGGTACGGTCTTTTGTAACTACCGCTTCATGCTTCTGGTTCATCTCAAGCAAAAGGTCGAACTCAAACTCGATTCCTTTCCCTTGTTCCGGTTTAAGGCCGATTTTCTCCGGTACGTTTTTCTTGTCTTTGTTTTCACCGATAACCCATTCGGTGCTGCTTCGCATAGTGGCGATAATATGGCCGGGGTAATTCAGGATTGCGTCAATTAATCGTTTTTGTTTGGGGTTTACCTTAGCCCACGGAGAAAATGTGTTCTTGCTTGCGCTCTTTTCCGCCAGACGGTCAACTTCCTCTGTAAGTTCCCGCCATGCGTGGGAGAGCGAATCGATGACCAGCACCTTGTAACCCGCTTTTGCCGCCTCGTTCATTGACGCGATGTAATGGTCGATGGTTTTCTCTTTTAAATCATCAACCGCGAAGGGAATACGGTCTGAATACTTTGACGCTGACCGGGCTTCGGTGTCGATAACAGCAAAGCTTGTATTCATTTTTTCAGCTATACCCTTAGCCATTCTCAACGCGCTCATTGTTTTACCGCAACCGGAAGGGCCGAATACCGCGCACCGCAAATATAATTGGGTGCGTTCCGCATTCTTGAATGCCATAAATACTCCTCTTTGAAATGGCGGATAATCCGCCATGTATGAGATTAGTGAACAAACCAACGGTTCGTTTTATTTTGATTATGTTTGGAAATTGAAGATTGGGAATAAGAAACTGTTTGAACTTAGTCTACATTGTTTTGATTTAATCTTAGAGAGATGATTTTCCTTGCGCCGGGATTGTCAGTGTTCATTTCCATAAGCCGCCGTTTCCCGATACGCCTGTCGGCGGCTCTGAGAATATCAGCCAGCCCCCAATAGTCGTTTTCAAACGGTTCCATCAACTTTTCTTTCGGGGTTTCGATGTACTTCCTTATAAAATTGGAAATGTCAGAAACACCGCGCGATTGAGAATACGGATATTCATGTTTAAGCATACCTGCTTCATCTCCATAATGATTTATCATCCATTCGCTTGGCTCATGAATAACAGTTTCCATAAATTGTTTCGGAAAATCAAAGATGATTTCTTTTCCCAGTGTAATCCAGTATCTTGGAAGCCTTGTTGAACCCATAGCTTCTTTTGAGTTCAGCGCATAGGCGACGCAATGAATCTGTAATGGGAGCTTTGGAGCGAATAAGCTTCTTATATCACGGCCTAGTTTGCTCCATGAACGCGCGCCATCGGGTTTGTGATTTAGTTTTCTAATTCTCATACGTTTTACTCCAATACCCAACTTATTGTAAGTTGTTGAAATGTTAAATACAAGATTGTATTAAGAGAGTTGTTTACGCTGCTTTCAGAAGTTCCGCTTTTGGCATCATTGCCTGATAATAATTGCAAAACCGGCTGCATAAGCAATAATGACGACATTTTGTTGATTCTCCCTTTCTGGTTTCTACGAAACTCAGTTTCCCCAATTCGACCGCTTTCGCATTTGCGCTTTCAACATCATCAAAAAGTTTGACAGCTTTTTTCCTTCCCGGTTTCATAACCGCAAAGGACGTTGATTTGTCCCATCGTTCTTCAGGCGAACATGGTTCAATCTTGTCATCGTGCAATTTTCTGCTTGCCTCGTATTCATGCAGGCGGTTTTTGATAAATCTGTCTATTTTCATTATCCCGGCAAGCGTTACAGGGAACTCGTGAACATAAACAGGTTTCGCCGGATAACGGCGGTCGCGAAGCGAATCAGTCTTGCTATGGTCTTTTAGCAGGGCGATGAATCTGCACGTTTTTATTTCAAATCCGTTTTTTCTAAGAAGCCATGCGTAAATCATGCCCTGTAATTCCCAATCGGTAAAATCCCGCAATTTGACTTTCCATATTGAAGCTGTCTTGTAGTCGCAGATAACGCCGTTCATCATGTCGTAATTATCAATGCGGCCTGTTACGGTGATATTGCCTACCTTGTGAGACATTTCCAGTTCGGTAAAGTCATTCTCGCCTTCATGCTCAAGCAGCGAGTGGACAGCTTGACCCCATATCGCCCAAATCCTTTCCGATACGTCGTCTTCAAGTTCATCAAAATGCCGTTCAGTCAGGATTATTTGCTTTACTCCTTGCAACAGGGTAGTTGCGGAAATACAGTTTTCAGCATTATGCCTTTCAGTCGATACCGCTTTTACAAGACCGTAAGGCAGGTTCAGTTTGTTTGTTATTTTCATAATTACCTCCGTTGTGTGTTTTTGATTAATAAATAAAACACGAACCGTTCAATTAGAACGGCCCGTATTTAATTGTCATTCTCAACTGTTTATACTGGATTGATAACCTTCCCTTGCGGGATAAAAGATTATTTTCTCTATGAAGTCATCTTTTTCACTTTCATCTCGAACCCAATTAATATATTTTCTTTCCAGCAAAAGCGAACCGTCAATATTTCCTGTCCATTGCAATTTAGTTAAGTTAATTGTCGCATAATCACTCCTTCCGCCATTTTCATCGTACCAATCAAGCTTGAAATGCATACTTGTCGAATTAAGATAATCAAATCCAGTTTCTTTTCTCCCGGACTTAAAGAAGATTGAATAATTAAAAGATGATTTTGAGCAAAAGTCAATGTTCAGGATTTCCTGTATTTCATCTAAACCACATTGATAATTATTTAACTCGAATATAATTGCTCCAAGTATGTCATAGGAGAAATCAGGTATACGCGCTCCAATTGAACATATATCCGGAATAAGGCTGTGGTTTTCGTTTTTTAAGTTATCATTGCAATATTCGGTTATCTCTTTAATTGAAAGCCGGTGCATACGGAAATGATAATGAATCCTCCCCGGACGGTTCAACAGATATTCGGAAAGGCTTATATCATTGTTGCATGTCAGTAGGAACAGTTTTTTCCCGTTGAATGCCGAATCAAAGAGATTTAACAAACTGTCCTGCCCGTCAAGTTCGTCGCGCTCTCTTTTGCTTCGGTTTTGATATATTTTTTCAAACTCATCAAAAACCACAACTACCGGCTGGCAAATTAATTCGATAAAGGAACTGAGCCCGTCATAATTTTCCTTTACCATGATTACAGGAAGCCCTTTCTTTATTGCTTCTGAGCAAATATTACATAGAGCTAAGGTCTTCCCCATTCCTTTTGCGCCGGAAAGCAATATTCCGAGATTTTTGTTTCTTTTTTCAAATGTAAGAAAAACTCTTTTTGTGATAGTTTCAATATCTCCGTAAATCTTTTTAGTGATTTTGAAATTGTTTTCTGATTCATTGAGAACGAATCCTTGTTTTGGCTCGTATTTTAACTCATAAATAGAAGCCGGAAGGTTGCTTAATAATGAAATTGCGTTACCTGCAACTACCTGATAATTTCCTTCATCTTTTATAATAATGTTTTTCATTGTTCCTCCTCTCTTTGTTTAAATAATAAAGCCGCCCATACAGACGGCTTATTAATCCGTTAACAAATGCGTATTCCGCTGATGATTAAGTTTCCCTGTTCTTTCATCGCCGTTATCCGGCTCAAAAAATCATCAAAACCGCTTTGTATAAAAGATGCATTCCGATAGCTTATTTGTTTGTTGTGCTGCGGTTTTATGAATAGTTTTTTGTGTTCTTCAGTGTTTTTTGTCTGATGGCAGTTTACCAACATAATCCTTTCTCCTTTGATTTAAGCCGCAAGTTCCATGATGATATCTTGCGCTTGATTCATTACTTTGTCGCCGTCAATAAACCTTGCCATTTTATTTTCAGCGAAAGTTGGTGTTTTTCTCTTTGGCATTGTGTTGCTTCTATAATCCGCTATAGCAGAAAACACTCCCCAAGCCGTGTTTTTGATGTTTTGCAAATCATCTTTCTTTTTATGCAGATTTTTGATGAGTTCCTTCACTTCCTTGTTTGACTTAAGCTGCCGTTTTGACATCTCGCTTGATACCGGAAAAAGCCTGTCCAGTACCTTCCCGATGTTGACCTTTTTTCCTGCAAGTTCCGAAGCGAATGTTTCAAGTTCATGGAAGTATTTCGATGCCGCCCCAAGCGTCATTATCGCTTCCTCTTTGCGGGTTTCCATTAGTGAAAGATGCCGTATTGAGATTTTCCTTTTCGCTGTATTAAGCGCGGCTTGTAACGTGTTGTTGCACACAACCCTTATTCCCGTAAGGAAGATTTGAAGCGGCGCAGAACCGTCATGGGCGTTTGAAAGGCAGAGATAAGGCTGGTATTCATCTCCTACAATTCGCCCCTTAGGCATATTGACCAGCATAAAAACACGCCGCCCATTAAATAGGGAACCCGCCGTTTCATAGGTGCATTTGATACGGTTTGAATTGATAAGGGCGTCTGCAAAGTCGAATACTGCTTTGTTCTGTGCTACACAATAACGTTCAGAAACAATTCCAAGAACATCATTATTATCGCTTCGAACATTTGCTACAAAACCCGGAATTGGCTCTACCCAATTGTTTGCGGCGTATACCGGTGTCTGTTCAACCGTCCATGTAAGCCGGGCTTCTTTTATTGCGTCTTCTGATGACAGTACGCCGTCAAGCACAGCGCCCATACCATGCCATGGAACTTCGCCACGTCCCGAAAACATATAATCGTTTTCAAATATTCCGTGCATAATAACCTCCGAAAATAAATTAAGCCGCCAATACAGGCGGCTTTTGAAATGAAACTAAACATTGAGAAGAAAGTATTTTTAATTAAGTGAATAGTTCTTCACTTGGGATAAAGCCCATTCCTTTTAAACTGGCATAGCTTGACTTTGTGAAAATGATATGGTCAATTAGCGGTATGCCGATTATTTTTCCGGCGTTATAGAGTTCTAAAGTAATCAGTCTGTCTTCATCAGATGGATAAGTTTCACCGGACGGATGATTATGGCAAACAATGATTGCAACAGCATTATCACATATTGCTTTTATATAGACCTCTCTTGGATGAACGATGGTTTTATTCACAAGCCCAATACTGATAATGGAAATTGAAACAACATCATGAGCTCCATTTAATGTAAGAAGAATAAAATGTTCCTGCCTTGCTCCGGCATATCGTTTAACCAATTTATATACTTCTTCCGGAGTTTCAATTTTTGCCTTTCGTTTTAGTTTATGCTCTGAAATAAATTGATAAGTCATTTTTCTTATCTCCTTTATTATTGATAGGAGATAATATATAATTATTAGTGTTGGTTAATACGTTTTGTTTTTAATTAACTAAATTATGTATTCGGATATAGAATATTTCATATAGGTTATTTTATAGCCATTCACATTTTTTTGCACTCCATTTCTTTGAATAAATATTTCTTGAAACAAGAGAATCATAAACTGGATGCAAAAAACTATCGATTAAATTCATAACCTTAGGTAGAGGTAACCCTGTCTGATTTATCGTCTTTTGAAAATAGCGCCAACGCACCTGTATGTCATTGTTATCAACGAGTTTTAACATACGGTCAAAGTTTTCTTTACTATGTTCAGTCTTTCGGTTTTGTAATGTTTTACTTATGGCTTCCCATAGCCTTTGACCTTCAAAATCAAAAGTACGGGCAAGATAGAAGATATCATAAAAATCTTTCATACGCCCGGTTAGTTCAAAACGCTGGAAGATAGCGTCAAATTTTTCAGCGATGGTACTTTCAAGAGAATAAGTATATATCTGTGGCATATCGTAACCTTCAAGTTGAGTCTGTATAACCCGTTTCTCAGGTTTTGGAACAATTACATCCCCGATGCCAATATCAAGACTAAAGGGAACACGCACTTTTTTTATTTTCCCGGTTATCTGGCTGCTTATTCCATAATATTTTCGCTGTGTGGCAATAGGAGTACATTTATCAGCTTCAAGAATTACAACTTCATTTAGCCCTGTAGAAACACCAATAATTTCAGATATTATTTTATCCATGCGTTCAGGATTATTATCAAGATGCTGTACCATAAAATCAATGTCAACAGTTGTTCTGCTTTGAAAATTAGTCAACGTATATATGAATAGCCCCCCTTTAAGAATGAAATTATCAGCATACTGAGATTTTGAAAGCCGTCGTAAAAATTCTTCCTGAAAGAAAAGTTGAAGACATTGCTGATAATTGGTATTTGCTTCTTTGGCTTTATTTTTGAGTTTTGCTAAAATTGAAGCGCCGATGTCTGTCATTAAAGCCATACCCCTACAAGATTTTTTACCATATCAGTTACACGAAGTTTTTTTGCATAGTTCATTAGTTTGGGAATACTTTTTGACGTATCATTTACATACCCCTGTATTGCCTTGACAAATATTTCCCTATCCATCTTATTGCGATAGCGCAGACAATCACAAATCGTACGCTCTTTATCATAAATACGTACAAGATTTCCGTCTATATCTCCTGAGCTAAGTCCTAAGTCCAGTAGTGTGGGTTCAATAAAGTAAGGATGCATGAATGGGTAGTCAATTTTGAACCGTGATTTACCGGAATCCTTACTGACTGCCAGATGCCAGGCAAGCGGTATCCTATCGCTATAGCCGTAATAAAAGAGAGCGGTATCCATATTAAGTATTCCATCGGGAAAAAGTTGTTTGATTAGACGAGCCTCGCTATGGTTATCCCCATCAACCCATTGATAATAACCGTATCGGATTTTTTCAATATAACCATCCTTAACAAGCTGTTGAACGTCATTGTAAAAAATCTTACTGGCATATAGTTCTCTGGTACGGAGCATTCCTCCGTATTCATCAAATATCTGTTTAATTTCTCCAATAGTTTTCATAATCTATAATTCCTATAACTTTGTACTCTATTGCTATAATAAGCGGATAAAGTCATAATAAAAGTATACATATGTTGCGGATTCTTGTCAATACAAGTTTGATACAATATAATATTACAAGCGGATAAAGTTATAATATGAGGAATAGCTCAAAACAAGTTAAGGAAAAGGCATCAGCCAGAGCAGACCCAACTCGTCATATTTTTATAGACAAACTAACTGCAAAACTTCATTCATACCCGCAACAATAATTCCTTCTTAGCAGAGTTTTTTGGGTAGGCAGTTATCTCCAAACCCATGCCAAGACTACCCAAATAATCTATCAATGTGGAAATCCGTATATCTTTACGATTTTCCAGTTTCGAGACAGCGGTTTGGGTGAAGTTTGATATTTCACTTTGTTTCACGCCGTATTTCTCTCGCAGTAAGCCAAGCCTAATATTAAGGCTTTCCTCTTGTGCCATTTTACGGGCTTTTGCTAAAACTCCCGGATTCATTCTAGCGTCAAGCTCGCTTATTGGGTGTGTTTTTTTCGCCATTGTTTACCTGTAAAAAATATATGAACTATAATTCATGTTGTCAAATTAAAAAAATCCTTCTGACAAACCCATTTTCCTGCAAATGGTCAACAAAATGGTCAACAAAATCATTGACTTTTTCGCAATTTTTTGAAATAATAAAATCAGGCTTATGTATGTAAGTCTTTATATTATAAGCACTTACATGAAGTGTTAGGGGACGAAGAAAAGGCATCCCCCGGACTGTTAACCACTTGGTCCGTGGTTCGAGTCCGCGCGGGGGAGTAACAAAAAGGGGCTGTCCGAAAAGAATAATAACCACGGAGGACACGGAGTTTCACGGAGAAAAACAAAGAATTCTTATCAAAACTCCGTGGAACTCTGTGCTCTCCGTGGTAAATTCTTACTTTTTGGACAGCTCCTTTTTTTGCTGTAATTACTTGCTATATAAGGAATTAGCAAAATCACACCTTAGCCATCTATCCTAACACTTCTTCGGCTTTTGTTGAAATAAACGCTGGTTAG
>Ga0082212_10006268_pt1 | contig 16034 bp, 9 predicted proteins | sample TergutNt197P3_FD_71548 | JGI IMG/M metagenome (GOLD analysis project Ga0082212, IMG submission 71548) | Neocapritermes taracua P3 segment gut microbial communities from Petit-Saut dam, French Guiana - Nt197 P3 | ecosystem: Host-associated > Arthropoda: Insects > Digestive system > Gut ... | reverse complement strand
TAAGTCCGGATTTTTACGTTAAGGAATTCACACGCGATCCGCAGTCGCGAAACCTCATCGAGCTAAGTCATAAAGAAAGGATTTCTTTCTAATGGGTTTCCATGCCGTAGTCAAGAACGCTTTCAAGAAGAACGATATATCGGGCTTTGCTCGTATCATCAGTAGTATTCTCGATCCGTTGGATCAGGAAGTTTTCGTCTTGCGCCAAAAAGACTGTGAAGTGATCTTTGCAAACGCGCATGCCCAGCTCCATATGGATAGCGCCGAAGGCGAGGCAGCGACTTGCAAGTCAAGTTTCGCTGAAATATTCCCTGATTTGTGTGATTATTGCCCATATGGCGGCAAAGACGGTGTAACGGATCCGAAAATATACGAAATCGACGACGCCGAAGGGCGAACATACAGTGTGAGGTTCGGCGCTGTCGAATGGATCGACGGCAAACCGGCCGCAATAGTATTTCTGCGTGACTTAACAAGTGAAAAGGAAGTAAACGAGCGGTTATTCGCTCTGGCGTACACCGATCAGTTGACCGGCGTTCCAAACAGGCAGCGGCTCAAGGAAGACTTCAGCGCGATGGAAGCAAGGATAGAAAACGGTGAAATGTCAGGGATCATCGCGTTGTTCGATCTCGATCATTTTAAGACTGTTAATGATACGTACGGTCATAACACGGGGGACATCGTTCTTAGGCGCCTCACGGAGCACCTGCAGGGTGAACAGGCGTTCACAGGGCATTTATACCGTCTGGGCGGAGACGAGTTTGTGCTGTTGTACGCGGATAGCACAAACCGATTTGCTTCTGAGGGTGAAATGAAGAGTCATTATCAAGATCTCTTATCTACAGCGCTCAGGGCGTACACATTACCAAACATATCGGCTGAATGCACGCTAAGCATTGGCATTTCGTTTTTTCCCAAACACGGGATAAACCTGTCGGAGGTTCTGAGAAAGGCGGATATTGCGCTGTATAAAGCGAAATCCGAGGGGCGCAACAGATTGTCGTTTTTCGAGGACCAATACGACTCCGCACAGAAGTTCAACGACTTGTACATTCATATTCAGCCGGTACTGACCGCCTCGGGAAAAACTTTCGGATATGAGTTGGCCGACCGCGGAGTCGGCGATGAGCGAGACGAGGGCACAGTCAGCTTGAGCGAGTTCAACCGGACTTTGGATGCGCTCGGTTTCAACGACTTGGATAATCATTATCATTACTTCATTTCCTACTCGAAGCAGTTGTTGAATCCCGCTGTGATCCGTAACCTGCCGAGAGAGAAGTTCATAGTGCAGATGAATCTCCCGACAAAACTTACTAAACACGAGATGCAAAATAATCTGCATATTTACAGCGAGCTTAGAAAGAACGGTTACAAGCTGGCGCTGGATGGACTTAACAGCCGCAGCCCGCTGACAGAACTCTTGAGTTACGCCGATTATTGCAAGTTCAGCCCGACCGACAGCAGCATGGCCGATCAGAGAAAAATCATCGCCGCAAATCCAAAGACCAAGTTCATCGCGACGGGCGTCGATTCACACGCGGAGTTCAGCGCGGCTAAAACCATGGGCTTTAATATGTTCCAGGGATTCTTTTTCAATCAGCCCGCGATAGGGAAGAAGACGAAGGAAGTCAGCCCCATGAAGCAGAACTACCTAAGGCTGCTTAAGCTGTCGAGTGCCGAGGGGTTTCTGGATTTCCGGGAGATCAGCTCTGTCATTTCAGGCGACGTAGCCTTGACGTACAAGCTCCTGAGCATATTGAACTCTGCGGCGGTCGGGTTGAGGAACGTATCCTCTATCGCCAGCGCGGTGACATACTTAGGCGAGGAAAGCCTGAAAAAGTGGATAGCGGTGCTCGCGTTGAGGGGGATCGCGGAAGACAAACCGCTCGAGCTTGTCCGCATGTCGCTTATCAGGGCGCGTTTCGGCGAACTGCTGTCGCCCCACTTCCACACCCATCGGAACCCTCAACAGGTATTTATGGCCGGTATGCTGTCGCTTCTCCATATCGCGCTGGAAAAATCTAAAGAAGAGATGCTTGAGGATATTCCTGTATCGGACGACATCAGGAACTCGCTGCTCACAAAAACCGGCGTCTACTCTGATTTACTGGGCTTCTACGAGAATTACGAGTACGCGAACTGGGAGATGGTGTCGCAGTTTATAGAAGTCAATCAACTTGAAGCCACGATGGTCAACGAAGCGTATCTGGAGTCAGTCAAATGGTATAATGATCTGGCGGGGAACGGAGGTTAGCGTGAAAATAGGAGTATTAGGCGCAGGAGCGATGGGCGCGCTTGTTGGCGCGCACTTGAAAAAGGGCGGCGGGGAAGTCTGTTTCATTGATATTTATGAAGCGCATATGAAGGCGATCAGGGAAAAAGGCCTTGTTATGCAACTTGAGGATGAGGACGAACCGCAGACCATTTTCGTAGACGCGGCTGTGACGTCAGGTAAGGACGTTGGAGTTTGTGACGCAGTGATCGTTCTTGTCAAGTGCGTAGATATTGAGACTGCGGTCGAGTCTAACAAAGAACTTTTCGGCAGCGATACAGTAGTCATAACGCTCCAAAACGGGGTAGGCGGCGCGGATATACTCGCGAACTATTTCGATGGCGACCATCTGGGGTTAGGCGTCCTAAAGTCCTCGGCGAACATTCTTGGACCCGGGAAGATCATCGGCAGGACGCGTTTTCCGGACAGCCCCAAAGGTATTTATTTTTCGCCTGTCAACCCTGATACGCCATATCGCCGCGTCTACATGGAACTGGAAAAACTCTGGTGTGACGGAGGCTACCCTGCAGAGCTAAGCGAGCGTACGGAAGAGTTCATCTGGGACAAACTGTGCAATAATGTCATGTTCAACGGCATTGCCGCGCTGTTGCAGACCGCAAACGAGGACAACGCGGGTCACGAGGATGGCTGGGCGATCATGAGGGAGCTTGCGAGAGAGACCTGTGAAGTCGCAAACGCAAAGGGTATAAACCTTGACTTCGACCACTATTGGAAAGACAGGACAGGCAGAGTCTATGACAGGAACAGAATCAAGGCGTTCCACTTCGTTTCTGCAGTGTTTGACTCCGTCCAAAAACGGAAGACAGAAATAGACTTCCTTAACGGTACGGTAGTCAGGGAAGGGAAGAAGCTCGGAGTTCCCACGCCATATAATGAGACAGTCTGGCGGCTTGTTCGTGTCATGCAGGATAATTACGACAACAAGTACAAACCACAGGAGTAAGTTCTCAGCATGGTAATAAACCACAGAATAATAAACAGGGAGCAAAACTGCTCCCTGTTTGCGTGCGTGCCTGTTTATTTGCGTGCGTGCTTGCTTGCTTGCTTGCTTGCTTGCTTGCCGGTTTGGTCTTGATTTACAGTATCACGACCGGTTTGATCAAATCGCTGGGTTTGTCTTTCATCATCATCAGGGCTTCTTCAATCTTCTCAAAGCCGTTGAATCTGTGTGTGATCAACTTGGCAGGGTCTATACGTTTTGTGAGTATCAAGTTGGCGAACTTCTCCATACGGAGTCTTCCTCCGGGCATCAAACCGCCAAGGATCTGCTTGTGGCCCATTCCAACGCCCCATTCGACTCTCGGGATCTTGATATAATCGCCCTCGCCAAGGTAGTTTACATTGCCGATTTTTCCGCCGGGCTTGAGCATACGAACAGCCTGGTCAAACGTATCGACGTCTCCTCCCGCGATAATGACGCGTTCGACGCCCTGACCTTTTGTCAGGTCCATGACTTGATCCACTATATCCCCGTTTTTGTAGTTGAGTATCTCATTGGCTCCAAACTCTTTTGCGACCTGTACGCAGTTCGGCCTTGTTCCGACCGCGAAAATGTCTGACGCCCCGCTGATCGCGGCGCCGGCGACTGCCATCAGCCCGACAGGCCCGATGCCTATGACAACGACTTTGTCGCCATAATTGATCTGAGCCAGTTCGGCGCCATGAAGCCCGGTCGGGACCATATCCGAGAGCATACAAGCTGTTCCGAGATCCATACCCTCGGGCAGCAGCGCCAGATTACCGTCGGCGTCGTTGACATGGAAAAATTCTCCGAACACTCCGTCTTTGAAGTTTGAGAATTTCCAGCCGCCCAACATGCCGCCTGAGTGGACCGCATAACCAGCCTGAGATTCCAACGCGTTCCAATCCGGAGTGATCGCGGGGATCAACACCTTATCACCGGGTTTGAAATCCTTAACAAGAGCTCCGACTTCAACGACCTCACCCACGCCCTCGTGTCCGAGAATCATATCATGCCGCTCGCCGATCGCGCCAGCCCAAACTGTATGGACGTCAGATGTACAAGGCGCCAGAGCGAGTGGTCTGCAAATCGCGTCAATAGGGCCGCATACGGGCCTCTCTTTTTCGATCCAACCGGTCGCGCCGATTCCAAGCATTGCGAAACCTTTCATGTTCTTTCTCCTTTTGTTATAGTATAAATATAATCATGCCTCAGCGTGCAATGATATCAAACAGAGGTAGCTTCCTTTTTCTCAGAGTTCAGTTCCGGGGGATTGAGGTAATGCCTGCGGCATACGGGGGTGAAAACAATTTCCGTCCCGTCTATGTCGCCCATAACGACGTTTGTTTCCCCGCTGTACTGCGGGACGCCGTTTATGCGCAGAAGGTTTTTTGTCGCCTTGCCGCGGCAGTACTCGCACACGGTTTTGATCTCCTCGATACTGTCGGCCCAATACATAAGCGCTGTGCTCCCCTCAAACATCTCCCCATCCATAAAGGAGCATCTGAGTCCGTAGCACAGCACCGGTATATCTAAGTTATCTGCGATTACGGCTAATTGACGAACATGATCTTTTGAGAGGAACTGAGCTTCCTCGACAAGAATCGCGTGAACTTTCTTTGGCTGGTTCTTGATGATAGCGGTCAGGTCGCTTCCATCATTAATCAGTATGGCGGGAAAAGACCCGGCAATAGCGCGGGATATTACTTCGTTATCGGCGCCCCATCGGGTGTCTTTCGACGGCTTGATTATTATTACGTCTTTGCTCTGCGCAAGATAGTTATGAGCGACCATCAGCAGATTCGCAGTCTTTCCGCTGTTCATTGCCCCGTATCTGAAATACAGTTTAGCCATGTCCGGTGTTCCATTTCGTAAATCGTTCCCTGATCATCCGCGCCTTTATACAGTTTCCGGATTATACCATATATTGACAGAAGTTACCACAGTATCTCAACTACAGGGAGGGATTTTACAAATAGACCAAAATAAAATACAAAAAAAGACGAGAGAAAAGCGGTACTCTCGTCTTTTTCACCAAAGCGTTCATTAAGGCGTTCATTTTGCTAAGTAAGCGCCGACCTCCTCGATCGCCTCGTCGAAATCACTGTGAAGCAAATGTTCCGCGATCGTACTGAGTAAACTCTTTGTTTCCCTCGACCATGACTTTTCCCTAACTTGCGACAGCGCGTCTTCGGCGGCCGCTTCATCGAACAGCCTGCATGCCGCCTCTATCTCAGCTAACTTCGCGCGCAGAAATTCCGGATCTTCATCGTCGCAATCGCCGTCGTCTTCCGTTGCTTGCGCGAGCCTGCCGATGAAATCCCGCAGTGAAGCCAGAAACGCGGGTGTTTCAGACCTGACGACGTCCAGCTTCTCATCACGTCCCGCCGTTTCGAGTTTCAGCGCCGCAGCGGACAGTTCGGTCTCCTTAATATTGGCAAGCGCGCTCTTCATTCCATGGATATTGATGATATAGGAGCGCAAATCATCGTTACTGTAATCACCCTTGTCACTGATAGCTTCCAGTGTCGCGAGCGCCTTTTTCGCATCGCGCAGGAAAACTCCGGCAAACTCCGGGTCAGGCGCGAGAATACTATCCTCTTGCGTTTCGCATACTTTCTCTTCGGCTTGCCGTCGCGCGGCTTCCAGGATCTCTGCAGGCTGCTTATCACGTATCAGTTTGTTCAGCACAGTATTAAGCTGTCTGACGTCGATCGGCTTTGATATGAAGTCGTCAAAACCGTTTCCGAGAAACACGTCCGCCTGCCCCGCAACTGCATTGGCGGTCAGCGCTACGATAGGGTGCGCATACCCCATATCGCGTATCAGTTTCGTCGCTTCGATGCCGTCCATTTGCGGCATCATATGATCCATGAATATAATATCGTACACGTTACCGTCTTTGATTTTTTCGATAGTTGTAAAGCCGCTGTCCGCCGAGTCGATATCCAACCCGTAAGGCGTCATGAGTCCTTTCGCTACATAGATATTCGTTTCAACATCGTCTACTATCAGGACGCGGCCGTAGGGCATTGGTTCGCGAGTGATCTGGACCCTTTTCATCTGCGCCCTGCTGCTTGTCCGGAACTGGTGGAGATTCTCCGCCATCTCGCTGCCCAGGACCTCGTCGCTGAGCTTTTTCTGGGGCACCCGAATAGTGAATGTCGAACCTTCGCCCGGTTTGCTGGCGATCAGTATCTCGCCGTCCATCAAGCGAATGAGGTTGCGCGTAATGCTCATGCCGAGTCCTGTGCCTTCTGTCGTGCGGTTAGCCTCCATATTGAATCTTGAGTACTCGTCAAACAGTTTTTCAACTTCCTCTTCGGTCATACCCTGTCCGGTGTCGCTGACGCTGACGACGAGAATGACTTCATCCTCGCTGCCGGCGAGCGGTTCTGACGAGACTGACAGTTTGACTATTCCTTCAGCCGTGTATTTGAACGCGTTTGAGAGCAGGTTATTCAGGATTTGCTTGACGCGCAATTCATCGCCAAGTAACAGCGTTGGCAGGTTCTCGTCGACATATAACTCGAACTCGATAGGTTTGCTTCCTATTCTCATCATATTGAGCTGCGCGGTATCGCTGACAAGGCTTGCTATCTCGTACTTGGCGACAATGATCTCAAGTTTACCGGCTTCGATTTTTGATAAGTCAAGAATATCGTTTATGATACCGAGCAAAAGGTCGCCGGATGCGTATATTTTACCGAGAGCCTCTTTCACATCGTTGTTCAGCGCCGCGTTTTGCAGTTGAATCTCAGTTATCCCGAGAATAGCGTTCATCGGGGTTCGTATCTCATGACTCATGGTGCTTAGGAACGCGCTTTTTGCTTTGTTCGCGGCTTCAGCTTTTTCCAGCGCGGTTTCCAGTTCCTTTTGCAGTGTGAGGATCTCCGTCATGTCGTCCATGTTGCCGACTATTCCTGTTACGTTGCCGTTTTCATCGTGTATCCCGGCTGTGCGGGACCGGTACAGCCGTCCGTCGATCTCAGAGATCCAATCCTGCGGTTCTCCGGCAAACGTTTTCTTCACATTCTCAATGATATCCAGATGTCTGTTGATCTTAAGCGCCAGATCAAGATTCTTGCCTTCGAGAAAATGAGGGGACATGCCCACTGTTTTTAGATGCTGACCGTTAAACAGCGTAATGATGTTATCGCGGTCCACGCTCCAAATCGTACCCGAGTAGTTTGATACGACGGCTTTCAGCCTGGCGGCGGTATCGTTTATCTCCTGGACCATCGCCTTTTGCTCCCTAAGGTCTCTTGTGTATCCCGCGACAAGGTTCTCGCCGTGGTAATTCACGCGGACTAAGGTGACGTCCACCGGAATAGGGGTTCCGTCAAGAGTCTGTCTCATCCACTCGAAACGTCTGTAACCTTCTTCGAATGTCTCGCGAAGCAGAGTTTTTGACGCCTCTTTTGACAATCTTCCGTCGGGCTGGTATTCCGGCGTAAGGTCATGATACATGTCCATGTATTCCTGTTTGCTTGTCATGTTGAAAAGCCTGAGCGCTTCTTCATTGCAGTCGATTATATTGAGATCCTCGTCCCAGAAATGCGCGCAAAGAGGGGTAGCGTCAAGCATGACCTTCATGCGGTCTGTCGCTTCGAGCATGCTTTTTTGCTCTTCAAGTTCCTTGAGATATGAAATGTCGGTGAAACTCTCAAGCAGCGCCGGACGTCCGTTGTATTCTATTCGTGAAACAGATTTCAGGACCGGTATACTTGTACCGTCTTTTTTTGTAAAACTGCGTTCCTCACGGTCCAGAGTCTGGCTCAAATCGATTATCGGGCACTCATGCTGTCCGAATACTTGCAGGCACGTCATCCCGATAATCTTATCTTTTGTGGCGCCGTACATCCTTTCGGTCGCCGGGTTCACATCCATTACGAGGCGGGTCTCGGCGTCGATTATCATTGCTCCGCTTTCAATATGATTCCAGATCATTGCGAACTGTTCCAGCATGTTCAGGTTGCTTTTATGCTCTTCCTCGGCTGTTTCCATCGACTTCACGATACAGTTCTTAGGTATGTTGACGCCAAGAGCTATTTTTCTCGCCATTTTATAACAAGTGTCGCTGCCGCAGGCTCCGCAGTCAACGTTTTGCTTTTCATGTGTAGTCTTATTGAGCTGAATGAACGCTTTGTCTATATCCTCTTGGGTTATTTGCGCAAATGCCGCCTTGCCGGGAACATACTTTCTCAGGAAAAGCGACAGGTCGAACATTTCGTCATACTTCTTATACAGGTCGTCATAATACTGCCTCTCGCGGCGGCCTGTGGCTGTTTCCCTGTTGGCGTCCATTGTGCGGTTGATCTCAAAAATGTTTGACGAATGTGAACAAGCTGTGCCAATATTGCAGCCCTCTTCACAGTTGAGTACGTCGAAAATCTGAGGCAGAGAGCCCGGAGGAGACGAGGCGTATGTATCGAGTTTGCCGAAGACGCTTTCGCCTTCCGCCCTGTCTATACTGATGGACTTTCCGGTGAAAAACTCAATGTTCTCTCTTAAGCCGCCGGGCATTGGGAACAAGGAACCCAAACCGCATTCGTAGTGATCGAATAATGTCTCTTCATCGGGCAGCTCGATATTGTTATCTTTGAGGTACTTACTAAGTTTTGAAAATGTGACGTTGAACTGAGTCAGCCCGGTGCTGTCAAACTCTTGCGCTTTTGCTATACAAGGCGACAGCGCGGCTATCTTGTCGGTGATCCCTTCGTAGTTTTTCATATACACAGCAAGAGAAGCCATCGGGCTTTGCACGGGCGCCAGATAGCTCAGAAGATCATGTCTGTATTGTTCTATATAGGTCACGATAACAGGGCAAGGTTGTGCTATGATCGGTTTGCCCGGGTTTTGCTGATAATAGCGGACATAACCCCATATGCATAAGTCGGCGCCGAGTGATACGTCATATATTTTATTCACGCCAAGTTGCTTGAGATATGTAAACAGCTTTTTATATTCCGGGATGTTGGTTCGAATAGCGGGCGCTGCCATAAGAGATACGGGGACTCCGGCTTTCAGGGCTTCAAAAAATCGATTCGTGTCATCTTCGTAATACCTTGCGTCATGTTTACACGCGGTGACGCACCGGCCGCAGGTGATACATTTCTCCTGGTCGATCTCAACTTTCAGGTTTCCCGATTCGTCCTGATATGCGATGTTAGCCGTCTCCATAGGGCATTCTCTGACGCACCTGTTGCAGCCGGTACACAAATCATGCTTGGATTTGATGATTTCCCTCATATGTCCATCCCTCTCTTGCCGCCGGTGACGTGCCAGTTGTTATCTTATGCGGGCTGCTCATATAAAAATATCACATTTTGTTAAGAATTTCAATACTTCATTGCGATTTAATAGTCCACCGCCCTTAGGACAAGGGCGGTGGACTGTACTCACGCGGTCTTTCCGGATATGATTATCTGTTTGCGTTGTATGCGTTGTACTCGTCGATCGTCATAACATTCCACGGTACCGCCGGAGCAAATTCAAGCGCCGGATCATAGTACTGGTTGATGTTGTCGACGTTTACACAGTATGTCGGGGTGTAGGAGCTTGCGGGGAGGTTGTTTGCATCGTAGCCGTCGAGGATCATGTGAATGATCTCGATGACGCCCTCGCCTGTGTAGTAAGGCGCGTTCGTACCGGTTGCGATGACTTTGCCGGCGAGAATGTTCACGAGGTTGTAGTCAGCTCCGTCTGCTCCTGTAGCAACAAGGATATCCTGGCCGGGTACAAGGCCTCTCTGCTCGATCTCCTGAAGAACGCCGGGGCTCAGAGAGTCGGTGTCGGCAAACAGTAGATCCATGTTCGGGTAACGGGTGAGGAGCCTTCCCGCGGCGTCCTGACCTGAGTTTGAGTCTGTCGCGCCGGCGGCTTCGTATCCGAGAAGGTTCATGATGCCGTCGATCTTTCCGGAACCTGACGACACTGTGCTTGTCCAGACAAGATATGCCTCAAGCACCGCGTCCCATCTGGATGCGTACGGATGACCGTTCAACTCGGCTTGCTTGAAAAGATAACCGCTGACGAAACCGCACGGGCGGCTGTTCGAGTCCGCGTCATCAGCGCGGCTGAAAACGAACCCGACCTGCAGCTCTTTGCCGTTGTAATCGCCGTAGAGCTTTTCAGCCAGATACTCGCCGACGACGAAACCGGACTCAAAGCTTCCGGAAAGCACCGTTGTGACGAGAGGATACTCGGGCCTCGCCGCTGTCGGGCCGACAACGAAACATGGGACGCCTTGCTCGACAGCCTGCTCGTAGTATCTAACCGTCGCGTCGATATCGACGGCGTTTACGACGAGGAAGTCGATGTCTTGTGTAAGGAAGTTCTCGATCTGCGTCATCTGCAGGTTGACGTCGAAGTTCGCAACCTGAATGATGAACTCATAACCATACTGATCGCACCTTGCGATAGCGGACTTCACCATCTCTGTGAAGAATGACGAGCCTTGCGAAGCGCTGGCCCACGCTATGACGATATGGTCGTCGTTTGTCTTGTTGATGGGTAACGCTTTGTTGATGTGCGCGCGGCTTTCCTGGAAAGCGGGCTGCACGCCGCCGAGCGGGCGTTTGTTTTCCATTGCCAACAGTTGTTCAAGCGACGACAACGCCGGCGCTTCAGGCGAGTTGGCTGCCGGCGACGATGAGCCGGGGGTGGTGGTTGTACTTGGTGTTTCTGTCTTATTACAGCCGGCAAGCAGCACGGCGGCAAACAGTACGACCAGTACCAGGGACAGGATCCTGTTCTTTTTCATTTTTTCCTCCTTATTTTTTGAACTTTGTACTTTCGTATAAGTAAAGTGGACAGTTTTTGCCCACGCTACTCCGGGGTGGGGGAGGGGTATGCGATGTGTGCGCGAGTGTGTTGCGGTGATCTGCGGTGGATTGCAGTGATGTGCAGTGGATTACTGTGATGTGCGGTGATGTGCAGCGATCTGCGGTGATCTGCGGTGTGATCTTACGCGTGTTTTTTGCTGCTGACACTCTTGAGAAGAACAGCCAGAATGATGACTACGGCTTTGACCACCATCTGCGGGAATGAGGGAATATTCATAAGGCTCATTATATTGCCGATCAAAGCAATGACGAAGATGCCGACCACCGTCATGACGACGGTTCCTTCTCCTCCGGCAAGACTCGCTCCGCCGATCACGACGCCGGCGATCGTACTCATATTGTAGTCCACCCGCGCGGTCAGGGCTGAAGCGTTTCCTGAACGCGACGTAACTATGACGCCCGCTATTCCGCACAGTATGCCTGATAACAGATACACGAAAAACAGATGCTTTCTGGAGTTGATCCCGGCGAGTTTGACTGCCGTCTCGTTGGAACCGATCGCATAGACCATTCGGCCGAACGTTGTGTATCTCATAACGAAGAAGAATATTATGCCAATAAGAAAAGCAAAAATAACAGAGTAGGGGATACCGCCAAGAACGGTGGCCATGGCGAAACCAACGAGATCCGAGTAGCCGCCGCTCTGCGCTGACAACATGATAGTGTTACCTTGAGTGATGATATACGCGATACCTTCACCGGCGTACATCATAGCCAGCGTAACGATGAACGCGGGCATCCTCAGCCCTGCGATCAGAAAACCGTTTACGACTCCGAACATAGCTCCGACTCCAACGCCAAGGCCGATTGAAGCCCAAGTGTTTATCCCGCCGCCGCTTAGACCCCATTTATTCATCGAGTAGGCGACCATAATGCTGCTCACAGCCGCAACGGAGCATACGGAAAGGTCTATACCGCCGGTGATAATGACCATCATCATCCCCATGCCGATTATGAGATACGGGACTTGCTGGCGAAGCAGAGTAAATATATTGATTTTTGACAGGAAAATAGGGGAGATAATAGACGAGACGGTAAAGAGCAACACAAGGATGATTATCGCGTTATACCGTGTCAGAAAAGTCCTTGCTGTCATCCTTTGCACCGCTGCCGATTCGCGAGTATCAATCCGGGGCGCGCCGCTGTTCTCAGACGCCATTTTTTCTCATTCCCTTCAGTATTCGTGGTTCACGCCGCGCCGCTTCAGACGCCGCGCCGCTTCAGACGGCGGATGCGCGGATCAGCGCTTGCGCGGCGGCCTTACATAGAGTTGACCCCCATAGTATGTTGGATTATGTTCAGTTCTGTGAACTCATCCTTACTGAGTTCCGCTACGCTGCGGCCTTCGCGGATCATAACAGCCCTGTCGCACATGCCAATGATCTCCGTCATTTCGGACGATATCATTACGACCGCGTATTTTCTCGAAACAAGATCGTTTATGATTTTGAAAATCTCGATTTTCGCGCCTACGTCCACGCCGCGCGTTGGTTCGTCCAGGAAAAGAACTTTTGTGTTCGCGGCAAGGATTTTTGCGATCGCTACTTTTTGTTGATTCCCTCCGGAGAGACTTTCAACATTGTTAGAGGTATCGGCCGTTTTGATGGCAAGTTCGTTTATATACTTGTCCACTACAGGCTGTTCCCGTTTTTTTCGTATCAACCCTATTGTCGTCAGTACTTTCAGGCAGGATAACGTGATATTCTGATATATGGGGCGGCGGAGCAGTACTCCCTGATTTTTCCTGTCTTCGGGCAGAAAACCGATCCCATGCTCATAGGCGTCTTTCGTTGATTTGAAACGAACCGGCCCTCCGTCCAGAGTTACCTTTCCTCCGTCCAGTTTGTCTATTCCCAGAATGGCTCTGATACACTCTGTCCGCCCGGCTCCGACAAGGCCGCTTAACCCTACGATTTCGCCTTCGCGGACATTAAAACTGATGTCCTGCACGGCGTTGCCGGCGCGTATGTTTTCCGCGCTGAGGACGACTTCACCGATATCGGACTCCCTGGTGGGGAAGAATGTGCTCAGGTCTCTGCCTATCATATAGGAAACAAGTTGGTTCTTGTCTATGTCCGAAGCGTTGACAGTAGTAACGTTCTGTCCGTCTTTCAGGACGGTGATCCGGTCGCAAATGCTGAAAACCTCGTCGAGCCGGTGGGAAATATATATTATTGATACGCCTTTTTCGCGCAAATCTCTAAGAAGCTTGAATAACTGCTCGACCTCTTTGCTGGTCATAACTGCCGTCGGTTCGTCAAGAACAAGGACCGAGGCATTACGTATCAAGGCTTTGCAAATCTCTACGACTTGCTGGTACGCAACCGATAACTCGCTGACCTTCGCGGATACGGGGATATTTCCAAAGCCAAGGTCTTCAAGATACATTTTTGCCTTGCTTCGCATTTCTTTCCAGTTTACAAAAGGTTTTGAGCGAAACTCGTCCAGAAGGATATTCTCCGCCACTGTCAGGTGCTGGACTAGAGCAAACTCCTGATATATGACCGAAATTCCCGCAAGTATACCCGCTTTCGGGTCTGTGAAATGGACGGGGGAGCCGTCGATCTTGACTTCGCCTTTGTCGGCGGTAAGCACTCCTGACAGGATGCGAATGAGCGTTGACTTGCCCGCGCCGTTTTCGCCCACCACGGCGTGGATTTCGCCCGGAAGCACGCCAAGCTGTACATCCTGCAATGCTTTTACGCCTTCGAAGTGCTTGCAAATACCTTTCATTTCAACCCGGTAGCCCGGTTGCGCCTCCGCAGTGCCCGCCATGCTTTCACCACCTAATAGATCCGCGCTTAGCGCTCGCGCCGGATATTTACAGTTTATATTCTATGCCATTATCGCAATTACCTTGCGCATGCGCCGGATATTTACATTCTATATTCTATGCCATTATCGCCATTATCTTGCACACGCGCCGGATATTTTATAACATTGCTTTGCGCGCGCGTCAAGCATTTTATACTATTTTCATATGCCTGTCAACTTTTTAGCGGAGCCGGCAACGGCGGGAAGACCATACTCCTCAACAAGTATACCGGCAAGGCGGGCAAGATTAGCTTCCCATTCGGCGCGTTCGGGCGGTGTGTAATCTCCCATCGGGTAAGGCAACCCGAGCGAGTCGTATTTTTCAGTACCCATCTTGCGGTACGGCAGAAGCTGGTATTGAACAATGGCTCCGCCGAGTTCGTCACGAATGAACCCGCCTGTTTTCCGGATGTTTTCTTCGTCGCCGTTATAGCCCGGAACTACAGGAGTCCGTATAACGAGTTTCTTTTGCAGTTCGGCGGTCCTTTTGATATTACTGAGGATGAGCTCATTGCCCGCGCCTGTGATTTCTTTGTGCGCTTTTAGATCCATGTGCTTTATGTCCGTTATTACGAGGTCGGTATACTCGTAGACAGCTTCCATATGCTCGCGGGGGCAGTGCAGCGCAGTTTCAACGCATGTGTTTACGGACGCTTCGCGGCACGCTTTTAATAATGAGCGCGCGAACTCCCATTGCAGCATGACCTCTCCGCCATTCAGAGTTACGCCGCCGCCTGTCTTTTCGTAGTAGCTCCTGTCCTCCATGATTACTTTCATCAGGGTCGGGAGCGTCATTTTTTCGCCCCATGTTTTTATTGCGCGCGGAGGGCATATGTCGGCGCATTTCAGGCAACTATCGCACTCCGCGCGCATTAGAACCGAACCCAACTCGCCGGAATCGTCAAAGCAGATCGGAGCGGCGTTGTCCACAGGGCACGCCTTTACACAAAGACCGCACTTTTCGAGGGAAAGGCACTTAGCGGGGTAGACGCCAAGGCGCGCGCGCGGTTCAATAGTCTCTGGATTTGAGCACCACAGGCAGCGCAGTGTACAGCCCGTGAAAAACAAAGTAGTCCTTATGCCGGGGCCATCGTGGATCGTGTATTTCTGTATGTTACTTATGAGCGCGCACGGCTCGCCTGATGATGTTTTGTGAAGCATGGCATGATCTGATCAGTCAAACGACAGTTCGGTCCGCCCGATGAGGTCGTTTTGCAGCTCGGTCGACAGTTCCACAAAGTAAGCGGAGTAACCCGCGATGCGGACGACAAGATCCTTGTATTTCTCAGGCGCTTTCTGCGCCGCGAGCATCATATCCCTTCCAACTATTGAAAACTGGCTTTGCATTCCCTGATTTTCAAAGTATGTATCCATTAAGCCGATGAGGTTGTCTCTGCCTGTATCCCCCGATACAGCCGTGGGCGCGAACTTCCAGTTCAGTATTATCCCGTTTCCTATCCGCGAGTGCTCAAGCTTTGCGACGGAGTTTGCTATCGCGGTCGGGCCGCGTCTGTCGTGCGAGCAGCATTCCGTATGAACCGGGCCAATGCAGTCGGAAACAGGTTCATAAGCCCGGCGTCCGTCGGGCGTCGCGGATACAAGCGTTCCATGCATAACATTATTTGTGACCGAGTAAATGCCCGGCATAAAATCGCCGCCGTGAGCAGTCGGCCTGTGCTCTATGTGTTTGCAATAAGTGGCCATTACGAACTTCGCGATATCATCCGCGTAGTCGTCGTCGTTGCCGTAGTGATGCATCCTGTCGCTGTTGACGATGGCGTAGAGCGGTTCGTGCCCCTCCCAGTTTGCGCTGAGCGCGGCGAGCATTTCCCCGCCTGAGACTGTCTTTTCGTCAAAAATAAGTTGCTTTATAACAGCCAGCCCGTCGGCTGCCGTGCCGACGCCAACGCCTTGAGGCCCCGAGTGATTGTACCGCGCGCCGCCGGCCGATACGTCGAGGCCTTTGTCGATGCAATCGTCTATCAGCAGCGACAGATATGGAAGCGGCTTCAGGCGCTGGTGGACGATATCCATTTTGTGAATACAGGAGACCATCAGATCGCACCAGTATTTCATCTGCCTGTCGTATGACTCGCATACGTCGTCGAAACTCTTGAAA